>Ga0209603_1000041_pt1 | contig 147409 bp, 117 predicted proteins | sample COGITO_mtgs_1206_FD_184812 | JGI IMG/M metagenome (GOLD analysis project Ga0209603, IMG submission 184812) | Pelagic marine microbial communities from North Sea - COGITO_mtgs_120607 (SPAdes) (version 2) | ecosystem: Environmental > Aquatic > Marine > Epipelagic ...
TACAATCACTTACACTCAAGACGGCACTTCATTTACAACAACAGAGTCAACTCAAAATTTTAGCCCTAGTAGCACTGTGTTTACTCTAGATGAAGTATGTACAGAAAATGACCCTTATTTGGAGTATGTTGCTGGTCTTCCTAGTGGATTAAATGTTGAGTTAAATTATTTCCCTGGTGATGGCATAGTTCCACCATATTGGACAGGTGTAATTTCAGGAACTGCAGAAGAAGGTACTGAAGGTTCACATAATATAGAACTTGCAGTTAGTAATGCGATACCGGCTGATGAAGTAAATCCTTTTACCCCAGGAACAACTTCTACAACAATTTCATTTATTCTAAATGTAATAGCTCCTGACATAAACCCACCCACAATAAGTCTCAATGGATCTTCTACAATCAATTTAACAGAAGGCGATACATGGACAGACCCTGGGGCTACAGCAACTGATGATGTTGATGGAGATTTAACGAGTACTATCGATGTTTTTGGAAGTGTTGATGCTTCATCTATTGGTACTTATACTTTGACATATTCTGTAGCTGATGCAGCTTCTAATGCAGCCTCAACCACTAGAACAATAATTGTAAATCCTGCACCATTGGTTTATTTCGAGAATGGTACATGTAAGTGTCCAGATGCGACAGTTGGTGATACAGAAGTAATAAATGGGGTGACTTATACAGTAGTTGATAATACAACTATTGGATCTCAGGTAAATAATAATAACATGAATTTGTGTACTACATTGGTTACAAGAATGAATGAGTTATTTAAAGATTATAATTCTACTTCTGTAGGTGATATGTCGTTTTGGGATACCTCAAACGTGACAAACATGTATGGTATGTTTTATGGAGCAACTTTAGGAGCTTCATTTAGTCAAAATTTAAACAACTGGGATGTAAGTAATATTGATAATATGGATTTAATGTTTCATGAATCTAATTTCAATGGTAATATTAGTGATTGGGATGTATCAAATGTTTTAAGTATGGAATATACTTTTGCCAATAATTCAGCTTTTAATCAGAATATAGAAAATTGGAATACCTCCAGTGTAACTAATATGTCGTATCTATTCAGAAGTTCTGTTTTTAATCAACCTATAGACAGCTGGGATACTTCTAGTGTAACTAATATGTATTATATGTTCGGTAATTCAGTTTTTAATCAAGAAATTGGAAATTGGAATGTTTCAAGTGTTACGAATATGGGAAATATTTTCATTAATGCATATGCATTTAACCAAGATATAGGTAACTGGGATGTTTCTTCAGTTACAGAGATGGCCGGTATGTTTTGGGATTCTAATGCTAACTATACTGCAATGAGTTTCAATCAAAATTTAAATGGTTGGTGTGTGACTAATATAAATGGAAAACCCACTAATTTTAATGGATATAATAATACTTTTGCACCTTCAAACTTTCCAATATGGGGAACATGTCCAGACTATAATATAAACGTTACTGCATCTTCTAATTCTGATTACACTCTAATAGGTTCTGACAGAAACGGAACAGTCTCAGGAAACGACTCATCTATTACTATCAATGTTGGCGATGAGATTAACTTTATTGTAGATGCCGCTAGTCATCCGTTCTATATCAAAACAGCCCAAGGAACAGGAACAGACAACTTAGCTAGTAATGTAAACAACAATGGAGCAACATCTGGAGTAGTTAATTGGACACCAACAACTGCAGGAACATACTACTACCAATGTTCTGTTCACAATGGAATGTATGGAACAATTACAGTTCAATAGCAGGCATATCCTTCTCTTTCAATTAAGATATTGATAATTAAAACACAAAATAAAAGAGGCTAACAAACAACAAATGGAGCATTCTATAAAATGCTAATAATTAGGGTTGGGCGGCTCGTATTAGTGAGATAACAAAAGTTATGGAGCTAGATTAATCTTATCCGGCGCAAGCCGGATAAACATAAAAAAATTATATATTTGAAACGACTTATCAACAACTATTGTTTCAGGATATTCTTCAGGATATTTAACGTAAGTTCTTGATAATCAATACAAAATTTAGGCCTAGTAGTTCAACTGGATAGAATATCAGATTTCGGCTCTGAGGGTTAGGGGTTCGAATCCTCTCTAGGTCACGAATTAATCAAAAGCAAGCAAGGGATACCGCTTGCTTTTTGTTCTTTAGTGCTGTTGGGAAATAAAGTTTTATTTCACAAAAAAAAACGAACAGTTTAACGATGATTGCCTTGTGAACACTTTTAGGCCTCCTTTTTCTTGATGATGGGTAATGATTTTAAAATTAGAAATTTATCCCACGAATTTAACATGGGGTGATATAGCAAAGCATAGTTTAAATGTTTACTCTGTAAAACAAGGATGAGCCTATTGAAGCGAAAAATTCTCAAAAGCAATCTGTTTTAATAGTATAAAAAGCACAGACATTTCAACAATTTTTCTATAACACCATGTAATTGAGTGTTATAGGTCGAATTGATTGGTTTAAAATTTATTTGCTCCTTTCTGTTTTCAAATATATTTTTATGGGATAAAATTGTATTTTCACATAGCATTCAAATGATTTAAAAATGAAAAATTCAAGTCTATTTTCAATCCTTATCTCACTTCTAATCTTAGTTTCTTGTGCTGGAGATGGATCAAAATCTAATGTTAAAAAGCTAGCAGATGGTGTCTATCAAAAAGAAGGATGGATTTATGATATGAAAGAATTGCCTTCAGGGAAAAATGTTATTCCCTTTTATACTGTGGGGACTTTGTCCACAAATGTACTCACTAACTCATTTACTAATCCACCTGCTGAAATGGGGATCACGCTCTATTTTATGTTAGATAAAGCTGGTGAAAATAAAAATAAAATCATTTCTGCCTATTTAGAGTCTACCGTAACAGATGAGAATCTTTTTAAATTTCCACGTTGTTTAAGTATTTGTCCTGTTACAGTTGAAATCCTCAATCCAGATGGAAGTGTCACCGAGATAAAAACCTCTTATTCTAGACCGAATGTTTTTAGAATGGATATTGAAGATACTGTGTTGAACGATTTAGCGGCAAATCAGTCTAAAGCAAGAATGCGTATTCCAGTTTCGCGTAACAATCAAAACACCACTTTCGAATGGTTCGATTTTGATTTTACTGGATACACTCCAGAATTAGACTAGATTATAAGGATTTTAAGCTTAAATCGATGTTTTTTGCAGAATGGGTTAATGCTCCTAAAGAGGCATAATCCACTCCTGTTTCTGCGATTTCTACTAAGGTGTCTTCATTAATGTTTCCAGAGGCTTCTGTAGAGAATCTACCGTCAATTAATGCGATGGCTTTTTTTAATTCTTTTGGGGACATATTGTCTAATAGTAATCTTTGAATCCATGGGAAGGCAAAGCATTCTTCAATTTCTGCAAGATTGCGTACTTCGACTATCGTTTTGATGGATAAATTATTCTGTTTTAAATAAGCTTGCGTTTTCTTAAGGGTATTTGATAAGTTGCCATTAAAATCGATATGGTTGTCTTTAATCATGATCATATCAAACAGGCCTATTCTGTGGTTTTTTCCCCCTCCGATATTAACGGCCCATTTTTCTGGATATCGAAAGTTAGGCGTTGTTTTTCTGGTGTCTAAAAGCATACATTTTGTATGGGCTATTTTTTGACTCAAACGATGGGTAAGGGTAGCAATTCCACTCATGCGTTGCATACAATTTAAGACCAAACGCTCTGTGGCCAATAAGTCGTGTTGAGGCCCCTCTATGGTCATTACAATGTCTCCAGGAAGGATAGGGCTTCCATCCTGTATTTTAAGATTGCATTGAATCGAATCATTGACATGCTTAAATATGATCTGTGCTAAATCTACTCCGGCTATAATACCACTTTCTTTTGCAATTAGTTTTGCGCTACTGTGTTGTGTGTGGCTAAGACAAGAAAGGCTTGTATGATCGCCATCGCCTATATCTTCTTGTAAAGCAGTAGTGATAAATCGATCTATAGGATCTTTATGTAACTTATAAAATGGGGTTTGTTGCATAGTCATGATTGTAAAATACGCCATTATTTTGGGTTAGTATCAAGGATTGATTTACCATAACATATGCGACACTAACCATATTTCTCAATTCGCAAATTTGAGGAGAAAGTTTATTGTTGTTGTATAATTGTACTATGTCAAAATAGAGCTGCTTAACTTGTTTTTGTGCATTGATTAATCCTTGTGTCGTTTTAAAAATACCGACATCTTCATTCATTATTTTACATAATTGTTTGCGAAGATCTTGCGTTTGTTTTGCTGGATTAGTACTGGTATAGCTCTGTCCTTTCCAGTCGGGTACTTTTAAATAAAAGTCTTTTTCTAAGGGATTGTTTTCTAAATCAACACAAGTCTTGATTGCAGCGCGGTGGGAGAATACAATCGATTCTAATAAGGAATTAGAAGCTAAACGATTTGCGCCGTGTAAACCTGTATGTGAGCATTCCCCGATGGCATAAAGTCCCTTTAATGTAGTGCTAGAATTTTCATCCACCTTAATCCCGCCACAACTGTAATGAGCTGCCGGAATAACAGGAATAAGATCCTCTAGAGGGTTAATGCCTACCGATTGACAGTTTTCTACGATATAGGGAAAATGATTGAGTAATACTTTAGCTTTAATATTTGTAGCATCTAAGTATACATGTTTGCTTTTTTGCGTTTTAATTTCTTGAATAATAGATCGTGCAACTATATCTCTAGGGGCTAGATCCTTACTAGGATGGTATTTCTCCATAAAAGCTTCTCCTAAATGATTTTTTAGGATAGCTCCTTCTCCGCGTAAAGCTTCAGTAATTAAAAAAGTTTCTCCATTGACCTTTGGAAAAAGTGCGGTAGGGTGAAACTGAACAAAAGGGAGTTTTTCTAAAAAGGCTTTAGCTCTATAGGCTGCCCCTAAACCATCTGCAGTGGCTCCTGCTGGATTAGTAGTAAAGTCGTATAATTGCCCGAGTCCGCCAGTTGATAAAACTGTGATTTGTGCTGTGATCTTTATGATTTCCTCGTCAAGGGTAGAGATGATATAGGCCCCATAACAAGTTTGATGATTGGTTTTAGTGTGGTGATCTGTAATTAAGTCAACTAGGATGTGATTCTCAAAATATTGAATGTTCTGAAATTCTTTTACCTTTTGAATTAAAGCGCGTTGTATTTCAGCGCCAGAGTGATCTTTAAAGTGAACTATTCGCTTTTCTGAGTGCCCTCCTTCTTTGGTTAGATCTAAACGGTTGTTTTCTTTTTTATCAAATTGTGTCCCCCAATCGATGAGTTCATTTAGTCGATCATTACCTTCGCGTATCACAAAATCGATGACCTCCTTATCACCTTGATAGTCCCCGGCGATATAGGTATCCATGATGTGTTTGTCAAAGGTGTCTTTTTTAAAATTTGAGACCACCGCAATTCCCCCTTGAGCGTAACGCGTGTTTCCTTCGTCAAGTTGCTGTTTACAAATTAGTGTAATTTTAGTGGCAGGAGACTTTTCTGCCAGTTTGATAGCATAGGTCAGGCCAGAGATTCCGGTGCCGATAACAAGAATATCTGTATGCATTTATTTGATAGCTAGCATGCGTTCTATGGGTAATCGAGCATCATTCATGAGCTGCAGATCAAGTTTGATTTCTGGAGTTTCATCTTTTAAACAACGATACAACTTTTCCATAGTGTTGAGTTTCATAAAGGCACATTCGCTACAGGCACAAGTATCATCTTCTACTGGGGCCGGGATAAATTGTTTTGAAGGGCACCTTTTCTGCATTTCGTGTAAGATCCCCGCTTCTGTTGCAACGATAAAGGTGTCACAACTGTCTTTTTGAACAAAATTTAAGAGGCCAGAAGTGCTTCCTATATAATGGGCAATGTCTAGCACTTGACTTTCACTCTCTGGGTGAGCGATAAACTTAGCTGTTGGATTTTCTTTGGCTAGGGCGACAATTTTATTAAAAGAAAAAGCTTCGTGTACAATGCAGGCACCGTCCCACAAAATCATTTCTCTTCCAGTTTGTTTGATTAAATAGCGCCCTAAATTTTTATCTGGGGCAAAAATAATCTGCTTTTCTTTAGAGATGCTATTGATTACATCAACGGCATTAGTCGAAGTACAGACGATGTCACTAAGGGCTTTTATCTCTGCAGAACAGTTGATATATGTCACCACAATAGCCTCTGGATATTGTTTTTTAAATGCAGCAAAGTCTGTCGGTGGACAGGAATCTGCAAGAGAGCATCCTGCTTTTAAATCGGGGAGGAGTACCTTCTTTTGTGGGTTGATAATTTTTGCAGTTTCTGCCATAAAGTGTACGCCTGCAAAAACGATGATATCTGCCTTGGCTTCTTTGGCCATTTTGGCCAAATAAAGACTGTCTCCTAAATAATCTGCAATATCTTGAATTGCATCTTCTTGGTAATAATGGGCTAGTATAACCGCATTTTTTTCCTTTTTTAGGCGGGTGATTTCTTTGTTAAAATCTATGTTCTGCTCGACAGCATTATTAATCATTATCCTTCTTTAAATGGCAAGGGTTTTTGGCTTTGCGCAATTGAATAACTAAATTAAGAAATTTAATACTTACAAGTGTTTGATAAGGATATAATTTGCAATATTTGGCGAAGCCTTGTGATTATTTATCATGAATTTGTATATTAGAATTTGTATGTTATTTTAACCCAAATCTAACAAACTTTTTTTCATGAAACCTACTTATATTTCCCTCCTATTTATGGTTGTGTCTACTGCATTGATGGCGCAACGTCACGACACCCCATGGCAAATAAATGCTGGCCTAAACGCTGTTGATATTTTCCCAACCGGTAAGGAAAATATTTACTTCCCAAATCAGGGAGGTTTTTTCGAAGATTTTACTAATACCGACCATTGGAATGCAGGAGTTCCCTCGATTGGTGTTTATCGCACCCTAAAGGAAAACTTGTCTGTTGGGGTAAATTTTGCTTTTGCGGGAGTTTCAAAAATTGAAGGAACAACAAATCGTAATCTGCAGTATATTTCTTCTAACGTTCAATTGAAATATGCTTTTCTTAGATCAAAACATTTAAGCCCTTATGCAAGATTAGGAGCTGGGATTTCATCCTTTAATAACGATGCATCTATTTCAAATAATATTACAGCTGAAAAGCGATCTGCTGGTCATTGGGTTGGTTCTATTGGATTAGATTTATTACTGACAAATAAATTTGGTTTTTATGTAGAGACCAATTTTAAAAGCGCCTTTGGTGATCAAGGAATTCCTCATTTTAATCATAGTATAGGGTTTAGTTATGGTCTAGGTGTTTTAGATCGCGATGGTGACGGAACACCAGATAGTGAGGACGAATGTATAGACGAACCCGGGATAGCTAGTTTAAACGGTTGTCCTGATCGTGACGGTGATGGAATAAAAGATAGTGAAGATCAATGTCCATATACACCTGGAATAAAGGAATTTATGGGTTGTCCTGACACTGATATGGACGGAATTCAAGATAAAGAGGATGATTGTCCTGAAGAAGCCGGCCCAGTAGAAAACAATGGTTGTCCGTTCCAAGATGTTGATGGCGATGGTGTTTTCGATAAAGATGATGCCTGTCCAGCAGAGGATGGTCCAGTAGAAAACAATGGTTGTCCATGGCCAGATACAGATGGGGATGGGGTTTTAGACAAAGATGATATTTGTCCGGATGAACCTGGTCTTGTTGAAGATAAAGGTTGTCCAGTGGTAACCCAAGAGAGTATTCAGCAACTCAATTTTATTGGGGCGAAAATTTTCTTCCAAGTCAATAACTCCAGACTACAAGGAGCAGGAACAAACGAATCTATTCTAGAAATTAAAAAATTCATGGAAACAGATGAACGCATCAAGCTAATCATTGAAGGGCATACCTCTAGTGATGGTGCTGCTGCACATAATTTGCGACTTTCTCAAGAGCGTGCAGCGAGTGTTCGCACAAGGCTAATTCAATTGGGAATTGCGCCTAATCGTTTAGAATCTGTGGGCTATGGAGAAACACGACCTATAGAAACAAATGATACTGCAGAAGGACGTTCTCGCAATAGACGAGTAAAGTTTAAACCTAAAAATTAAGATATAAAATATGACTAATGACTTTCCTTAGAAAGCTTTGATGATCAAGTGCCTCAAGAATAATAAATAAATACAATAACATGAAAACGATTAAAAAACTTAGCTTCTTCCTACTACTAGCTGCTGGATTAAATGCGCAAACATCAGACAATCCCTGGTTGATATCAGCAGGAATTAATGCTGTTTCTCTTCAAAGTGATTTTGAGCAATCACTAAATAACAATCAAACCTATACAAAAGATGGGATTAAAGGACTTAATATAGGTGTTCCTTCTCTTTCTGTTTTTCGTTCTGTAATAGGTGGATTAGCCGTTGGAGGGCAATTCTCTTTAAATAATCTAAAAGAAGAATCTGGTCCAGACGAAATAAAGTTTTTCAATATTGATGTTTTATTAAAATACGGTTTCAATCGAGATGGATCTGTGAGTCCCTACCTTAAAGGAGGATGGGGTTTTACCTCTTTTGATGCCCTTGAAGATAGTGAAGGAATCGATCGATCCTTAAGGTTAACCAATACCTACTTTGGTGGTTTGGGTTTAAACTTTAAGTTGACAGATCAGTTTAGTGCTTTTATTGAAACTAGCTATCGCGTTACAGAAGATAGACCTACGGTTAACTATTTACAGCATACGCTAGGAATTGCCTTAGGATTAGGAAGTGGCGACTCTGATAAAGATGGTGTGTCTGATAAAAAAGATCTCTGTCCAGATGTTCCTGGATTAAAAGAGTTTGAAGGATGTCCAGATACAGATGGTGATGGAGTTTTAGATAAAGATGATGTATGTCCAGAATTAGCCGGTACAGCTGAAAATAACGGTTGTCCAGATCAAGATGGAGACGGAGTGATTGATCCAGATGATGAATGTATTGATGAAGCAGGTCCATCAAGCAATAATGGTTGCCCGTGGCCAGATACAGACGGTGATGGGGTGTTCGATAAAGATGATGATTGCCCAACTCAAGCAGGTAATTCTGCTACTGGTTGTCCTGTTGTTGAAAAAACCATTATAGAAGCCTTAAACAGTGCTGGTGTCAATATACTATTCCCTGCAGATGGTTTTGAATTAAAAGGGACCAAAGTATTAGATGCAGTCGCAAAAGTGCAAAAGATATTAGAAGATAATCCCGATGGAATTGTGCTTGTACAAGGGTATGCCTCTGAAGACGGAAGCAATGCTTATAATCAAGTGCTTTCTCAAAAACGTGCAGAGGCGGTTAAAGCTAAGCTAATCGAACTGGGTATCCCTTCTGCTCGATTAGAGGTTCAAGCTTTTGGTGAATCAAGACCTATTGTAGATAAAAATGAGGCTTTATCTCGAGCGAAGAGTAGACGGGTAGAGTTTACCGCAAAACAATGAGAACTACTTAATTATATAAAAAAGGCTGAGCAACGCTCAGCCTTTTTTGTTTTACATAAATAATGAGCATTTGGTTTTGATGATGACCTTATTTGGAACTCATTAACATTAAAACAAATAGACTCTTTTTAATATCTCTTTTTTCTGTAACAAACACCTTAATTATATTCAGATTTTTAGTAGATTTGAACACTTTAAAAAATAAAACTATTTATTATGAAATTTATTAGATTAATGTTGGTTATAAGCGTTTTAGCTTCAGGGTCAATATTTGCACAAACTTCTGCTAATCCATGGCAGATATCAATCGGCGCAACAATTCCCTCAATTAACAGTGATATTGTAAATAGAAACGGGACAGTCGCTTCAGGTGATTTGAGCGGTTCTATAGGATTGCCACAAGCATCACTCTACAGAAAAATCTTTAAAGGATTATCAATTGGAGGTCAAGTTGCTTTAGGAAAAACAAAAGATGAAAGTACATCCACAGATTATGAATTCTTTAGTATGCACGGTGCTTTAAAGTACGGTTTTAATATTGATGGTAAATTTAGTCCTTATGTCAAAGCAGGTGTTTATGGAACAACATCATTGAAAGATGGTACAGATAGTAGTTCTTTAAATACAGATTATTCTAACTTTGGAACAGTAGGTTTTGATTATGCTTTAGGAGAAAAATTAGGTCTTTATGCAGAGTATTCTATTGGGAAAATCAATGAGAATCCAGAAGTAGATTATGGTCTTTTATCTTTAGGACTAAGCTTTGATTTTGGTGTAGGTGATAGAGATAAGGATGGTGTAAATGACAAAAAAGACAAATGTCCAGATGAGCCAGGTTTAAAAGAGTTTGAAGGATGTCCTGATACAGATGGTGACGGTGTTCCAGATCCACAAGACGAATGTTCAGAAGTTGCTGGTCCAGCCGAAAATAAAGGTTGCCCTGACACAGATGGAGATACAGTATTAGATAAAGATGATGCTTGTCCAGAAGTTGCTGGTCTTGTAGCACTAAATGGTTGCCCAGATGCAGACGAAGATGGTATTGCTGATGGAGATGATGAGTGTCCTGAAGAAGCTGGTCCAGCTGAAAATAACGGATGCCCATGGCCAGATTCTGACAATGATGGTGTTGCTGATAAAGATGATGATTGTCCTGAATTAGCTGGTACAACTGAAAATGGTTGCCCAGAATTGACAGATGAAATTTTGTCTACAATCAATCAAGTAGGTAGTAGTATTTTATTCCCAGCAAATGGTTCAAAAATCATGGGAGAGGATTCTATTAATGCAGTGGCTGAAATTAAAGGTATTTTAGACCAAAACCCAATTGGTATTATCGTTATTCAAGGTCATGCTTCTTCTGACGGAAATGAAGATTACAATCAAAAATTATCACTACTACGTGCAGAGTCTGTTCGTGATGAATTAGTAGGGTTAGGAGTTGATGCTTCTCGTCTTGAAGTAGTAGCTATGGGATCATCTAAACCATTAAATGGTGATGCTTCTAAAAGAGCTAAAAATAGAAGAGTAGAGTTTTACAAGAAATAATCTCTTCTTTATAAAATAAAAAAGGCCGAGTATTGCTCGGCCTTTTTTTATGATATAAGTTTAGCGTTATATTGCCTTTAAACGCGCGATGGTTTCGGTCGGGTTGTCTGATTTAAAAACAAAACTTCCAGCAACTAAGACATCTGCTCCAGCCTCCGTCAAAGCTTTAGCGTTTTGGTCTGTTACGCCTCCATCAATCTCAATTAGCGTTGTAGCACCTTTATCTATAATAAGTTGTTTTATTGCCTTTACTTTTGCATAAGTATTCTCAATAAAAGACTGCCCACCAAAGCCAGGATTTACACTCATTAAGCAAACTAAATCAATATCTTGGATAATGTCTTCTAAAAGATGTACGGGGGTGTGAGGGTTTAATGCTAAACCCGCTTTCATGCCGCAAGATTTAATCTTTTGTAGGCTTCTATGTAAGTGCGAACAAGCTTCATAATGCACCGTTAAAATGGCTGCATTTAATTCTGCAAAAGTGTCGATATAGCGATCTGGATCAACAATCATTAAATGGACATCTAGGGGTTTTTTAGCGTGCTCACTTATGGCTTTTAATACAGGCATACCAAAAGAAATATTGGGCACAAAAACGCCATCCATTATATCAATGTGAAACCAATCGGCTTCACTGTTATTTAACATTTCGCTGTCGCGTTGAAGGTTAGCAAAGTCTGCTGCTAACAAAGAGGGTGCAATGAGTTTTTTCATAAAAAAAAAGCAAGCCAGTAAAGCTTGCTTGGAAATTTATCCTAAATAGGTTTTTAAAATTTTACTTCTCGAGGTGTGTTTTAAACGTCGAATTGCTTTTTCTTTGATTTGGCGAACTCGTTCGCGTGTTAAATCAAAAGTTTCTCCAATTTCTTCAAGTGTCATAGCGTGTTGATCTCCCAGACCAAAATAAAGACGTACTACATCTGCCTCACGAGGAGTAAGGGTCTCTAGTGCGCGTTCAATTTCAGTTTTTAATGATTCGTGTAACAGAATACGATCAGGATTTGGAGACTCACCACTATTTAACACATCATAAAGGTTAGAGTCTTCTCCCTCTACTAAGGGTGCATCCATCGATACGTGACGACCAGAATTTTTTAAAGATTCTTTTACGTCATTCACCGTCATGTCTAATTCTTTTGCAATTTCTTCAGCAGAAGGGGCACGCTCATGGGCTTGCTCTAAAAAAGCATAAGTTTTATTTATTTTATTGATTGACCCAATTTTATTCAAGGGCAAACGAACAATACGAGATTGCTCTGCTAATGCTTGAAGGATAGACTGACGAATCCACCATACTGCATAAGAGATAAACTTAAAACCACGTGTTTCGTCAAAACGTTTTGCAGCCTTGATTAATCCTAGATTTCCTTCATTGATTAAATCAGGTAAGGTTAATCCTTGATTTTGGTATTGTTTGGCAACAGAAACCACAAATCGGAGGTTAGCTTTTGTTAACTTTTCAAGGGCGATTTGATCGCCAGCTTTAATGCGTTGTGCTAATTCAACTTCTTGCTCTGCATTGATTAAATCAACCTTTCCTATTTCTTGTAAATACTTGTCTAAGGAGGCGGTTTCTCTATTGGTTACCTGTTTGGTAATTTTAAGTTGTCTCATTGAATATGATTATTATACTTCTTTATACGTTCGAAATTCAAAATTGTTACATCAAAGGCAAAAAAAAACCACTCTTTTGAGTGGTTTTTTTTATTCATCAAGAATTTAGTCCTTATTTGGACGTTCTTTTCTTTCTGGTCTAGGAAGTAAAGCTTTGCGCGATACTTTCTCTTTACGAGTTCTTGAGTCAATACCAAAGTATTTTACCTCAAGGATATCTCCCATATTGACTACGTCAGAAACATTTTCTGTACGTTCCCAAGCTAATTCACTAACGTGAAGTAGAACTTCGTTTCCTGGAGCTTCTGTGTATTCTACTACCGCACCAAAGTCAAGCATTTTGATTACTTTAACTTCATAGCTGTTTCCTACAACAGGCTTAAAGGTGATTGAATCAATCTTAGCTTCAACCATTGCGATACCCTCTGGAGAAGTTCCTAGGATCTCTACAATACCTTCTTCAGTTACTGGATCTTCATTGATAACAATGGTACATCCAGTTTCTTTTTGAAGTTCTTGAATCACTTTTCCTCCAGGTCCAATTAATGCACCGATATACTCATTTGCAATGACACGGGTAATCATTTTTGGAGAGTGAGGCTTCACGTCTTCTGCAGGTGTAGCAATCGTTTCGGTGATTTTATCAAGGATATGTAAACGCCCTGCTCTTGCTTGTTGTAAAGCTTTTACAAGAATTTCATAAGATAATCCCTTGATTTTGATGTCCATTTGACAAGCGGTAATTCCTTCTGAAGTACCGGTTACTTTAAAGTCCATGTCTCCTAAGTGATCTTCATCTCCTAGAATATCAGACAATACTGCGTATCGATCTCCATCAGAAATCAATCCCATTGCGATACCAGATACAGGTCGTGTGATTTGTACACCAGCATCCATTAATGCCATTGTTCCAGCACATACAGTTGCCATAGAAGACGAACCGTTAGATTCTAATACTTCTGATACTAAGCGAACCGTGTAAGGACAATCCTCTGGGATCATACCTTTTAAACCGCGTTGTGCTAAGTTTCCGTGACCTACTTCACGTCTAGAAGTTCCTCTTAAAGGACGAGCTTCACCCGTACAGAAAGGAGGGAAGTTGTAGTGTAAATAGAAGTTTTCTTCTCCTTCATAAGAAGGCATATCAATTTTATTGGCGTCTCTAGAAGTTCCTAGTGTTACCGTTGCTAAAGCTTGGGTTTCACCACGGGTAAAGATGGAAGATCCATGGGTAGAAGGTAAATAATCTACTTCACACCAAATGGGTCTGATCTCATCTGTCTTACGACCGTCAAGGCGAACACCTTCACTAAGCGTTAATTCACGAACAGCTTCTTTTTCTGCTTTTCTGTAATAGCCTCCAACAAGGTGACCAAATTCTTCCATTTCTTCTTCGGTGAAAGAAGCTTTTACCTCTTCTTTTACTTCAGCAAATGCATTTCCACGTTCTGCTTTAGACGTACCCTGTTTTGCAATAGCATAACATTTGTCATAGGCCATGTCGTGAATGCGCTTTTCAAGCTCTTCATTTCCTTCTGCTGTTTCGTACTCGCGCACTTCTTTTTTGCCGAAGGCTTCTGCTAAACGCAACTGTGCAGCAATTTGAACTTTGATTGCTTCGTGTGCAAATTTAATGGCGTCTGCCATTTCTTCTTCAGAAATTTCGTCCATTTCACCTTCTACCATCATGACAGAGTCTGCAGATGCACCGATCATCATGTCGATATCTGACTGTGCTAACTGCTCACGGCTAGGGTTAATGACAAATTCACCATCGATACGAGCAACACGTGCTTCAGAGATGGCACATTCGAAAGGGAAATCACTTAATTGGATCGCAGCAGAAGCGGCAAGTCCTGCTAATGCATCTGGCATAACTTCTTCGTCATGCGACATTAACTGGATCATCACTTGAGTTTCTGCGTGATAATCTTTTGGGAATAGGGGACGCAATACACGGTCCACTAAACGCATTGTTAAAACTTCACCATCACTAGGGCGTGCTTCTCTTTTAAAGAATCCACCAGGATAGCGACCTGCTGCAGCGAATTTTTCGCGATAATCTACCGTTAGGGGTAAAAAATCTACATCAGATTGTTTGTAGTTAGATACAACTGTACAAAGCAACATGGTTTTTCCCATTTGCACGACAACTGAACCGTGGGCTTGCTTTGCTAGCTTGCCCGATTCAATAGAGATTTCTCTTCCATCGCCGAGGTCAATAACCTCTTTAAAGACTTTTGGAATCATTTTTTCTTCATTTTAATTAAACCTAAGTGTTGTTGTGTTGTGTCTGTAGGTCAGCCAATGAAAAACTTTGATTCAGCTTTTTTCAATACTCCGATAAAAAGAAATAGTGGTTTATTTACGTAAACCTAGTTTTTTCACGATCGCACGGTAACGCTCGATATCTTTTGCTTTAAGGTAATCTAGTAAGCTTCTGCGCTTTCCTACCAATTTCACTAGTGAACGCTCTGTGTTGTAATCCTTACGATTACTTTTTAAGTGCTCAGACAAGTGGTTGATACGGTGCGAGAATAAAGCAATTTGACCTTCGGCAGAACCAGTGTCGGTTTTTGAAGTTCCATGATCTGCGAAAATTTTTTCTTTTATTTCTTTTGTTAAATACATGCTAATATTATTTCAATGATTGTTATGTAGTTGCTAATTAAAGCGGTGCAAATATACACCAATTTATGTAAGACTAACGTCCTAAATTTAATTTCTTATGGGTTGATTTAGAATAAGATCAATATAGAGATTGATCTTGTCTTTCAAGTTTTTGCGATGGGTGATAAAATCTAAGAAGCCTTTCTCTAATAAAAACTCGCTTCTTTGAAAGCCTTCTGGTAAGTCTTTTCCAGTGGTGTCTTTTACTACTCTGGGTCCTGCAAAGGCAATTAGTGCCCCAGGTTCGGCGATATTGATATCGCCTAACATTGCAAAAGATGCTGTAGTTCCTCCAGTTGTGGGGTCAGTACAAAGTGAAATATAAGGGAGATTAGATTCTGCTAGCTTATTTAGTTTAGCCGAGGTTTTCGCCATTTGCATAAGCGAAAATGCTCCTTCCATCATTCTTGCTCCCCCAGATTTTGAAATAATCACAAGGGGTAAGTTGTTGTCAATAGCATAATCTGTTGCACGCGCGATTTTCTCTCCTACCACAGAACCCATGGATCCTCCAATAAACCCAAAGTCCATGCAGGTGATGACTAATTCTTTTCCTTTGGATTTCCCTACTGCTGTTCGAATAGCGTCTTTAAGTCCTGTTTTTTTAGTGACGTCAATTAATCGATCACTGTATTTTTTAGAATCAGTGAATTTTAAAAAGTCTTTAGAACTAACTTTAGTGTCTAGTTCTTTAAAATGATTCTCGTCAAATAGAATCTCAAAATATTCTTTACTGCCTATTCTAACGTGATATTCATCTTCTGGGCTTACATAAAAGTTTTCTGCAAGCTCTTGGGTTTCTACAATTTTCCCAGTAGGAGTCTTGTACCACAGGCCTTTTGGGATGTCTTTTTTCTCTTCTGTTCGGGTTTGAATCCCCTTTTCACTACGTTTAAACCAACTCATAAAACTAAGTTTCCTTAAGCTAATGTATTTATATTGTTTAAATCTTCAAACGCTTTGATCAATCTTTGTTTGAAGGTTTGTTCTCCCAAGCGTAACCATTTACGTGGGTCGTAGTGTTTTTTATTGGGTTGATTTGCACCCTCTGGGTTACCGATCTGAGAGCTCAAGTAGTCTACTTTTTCGTTCATATAATCGCGAATCCCTTCTGTGAAGGCGAATTGAAGATCTGTATCGATGTTCATTTTAATTACTCCGTATCCTATCGCCTCGCGAATTTCTTCTACTGTTGATCCAGAACCACCGTGGAAAACAAAGTCTACCGTGTTTTCTTCCACATTGTATTTTTCTGAAATATACTCTTGAGAATTTTTTAGGATTTTTGGCGTTAGCTTTACATTACCTGGCTTATAAACACCATGAACGTTACCAAATGCTGCTGCAACGGTAAACTGGTCACTAACTTTCATAAGTTCTTCATAAGCATAAGCAACTTCTTCTGGCTGGGTGTAAAGTTTAGAAACATCAACATCTGAATTGTCGACACCGTCTTCTTCTCCACCAGTAATCCCTAATTCGATTTCAAGTGTCATTTCCATTTTTGCCATTCGAGTAAGGTATTCTTTACAAAGGCTAATATTTTCTTCTAATGGCTCTTCAGACAAATCGATCATGTGAGAGCTGTATAAGGGCTTTCCAGTTTCTTTAAAGAATTTTTCTCCTGCGTCTAATAAGCCATCAATCCATGGCAAAAGATTTTTTGCACAGTGATCGGTGTTTAAGATTACAGTAGCACCGTATAATTCGGCTAATTCGTGGATGTGTTTTGCACCTGCAACAGCTCCTGCAATAGCAGATTGTTGCTTGTCGTTGCTCAATCCTTTTCCAGCGTTAAACTGTGCACCACCATTTGAAAATTGAATGATCACCGGGCTGTTTAATTCTGCCGCTGTTTCCAATACAGCATTAACAGTGTTATTTCCGATAACATTTACTGCTGGAAGCGCAAATTTTTTGGTTTTAGCAAATTGAAAAATCTCTTGAACTTGGCGGCCCGTAGCAACACCTTTTGGGAAAGTTGTTTTCATTTCTTGGTTTTCTAAGAGGCAAAAATAGCAAAAATGCTTTAGAAGGGATAATTTATTCCCACATTAAACACGGCCTGATCAAGTGATATTTGCGACCCCCAACGATCTTCAGCTGCCTGAGAAGGGTCAAAAGTTTTAAAGGCGGTATCTAGGCGAAAAATAAAATAGTCAAAATCATAACGTAGTCCAAAGCCTGTCCCTACCGCAAGTTGATTTAAATCTCTATAATTATTAAACGTTTGACTTATATCTGGAACATTGTTATTGACATTCCAGATGTTTCCTGCATCGATAAAAAAGGCGCCTTTTATCGCCCCAATGATAGGGTAGCGGTATTCAAGATTTAGGGCGAGTTTAAAGTTAGCTTCGTTAAATTCGTTGATGCCATTACTGGACCCTGGGCCTAGTTTATAGGCTTTCCATGCTCTATTGTCATTTGAACCTCCAGCGTAATAGGAGCGGGTAAAAGGGATGCTTTTTGAATTGCCATAAGGGAGAGCGATTCCTGTAAATCCCCTAAAGGCAAGAATTCTTTCTCTGCCCACTTCCCAGTGTTTGATATAACTTAACTCAGATTTGAAGTACTGTGAGGGAGCTAGATTAAGAATAACTCGATTTCCATCACTGTCTTTAGGACTGTCAGTTAAATTTAAAATCCCGTTAAGTAAATTACCGACCCATTCAAATTTGACCCTAAATTGTGAAAAGCTTTCATCGATAATGCTTTCTTGATTGTTTTTTAGAAAGCTAAAAGATGATCCTACAATAAAGTTATTGGCAGTTAAACGATTTTTACGTTCGTTGATGTTCGATACATTTGTAAAGCGATCATCCTCTGTAGAAATATCTGTTCGATTATTTAATACATGATCAATAAAAAGATCTGTACCATTAGTAATAGAGAGGTTTCCGCGTTCATTTAAATATTGATTGTTGATTGAGGGGATTGATTTGGCAATATCGTTTAATCGATCATAGGAATTGCGATAAACATTGAAATAATTGCTAATTGCCTTATTGTCAACATACTCGATATCAGCTAGTTTTAAAGTAAAAGTGTAGGCAGGTTTTGTTTTCCACTGGTATTCAAAATTTCCTGTAAAACTTTGTCGATCAAGCCCAATGTTTTCTTGAAGTGAAATCCCTAAAGAGATGTTTGTTTTTACATTGATGTTGTCAAAAAAAGTAGATTTTATTTTTTTTGGGGCTAATAATCGCGGAACGCGAAGCAATAAATTTCCACCCACTTCAAAAAGGTTAAAGAAAGTGCTCTTTTCTTCGGCGACGTCTCTCGACGATCCAATGGTGCTTTTTACTCCAAATTCAAGTATTTCTGCTCCTCTAAAAATATTTCTACTTATTACCGAAGTCCCTAAAGTAATCCCGATATCTTGAATGTTTGAATGAGAAACGTCAAAGTCAAAACCCAGAGAGAAGCGCTCTTTTGGGCTAAGGAATATGTTTGCATCTAGTAAAGTAGGTTCGTTTTCTACAGCACTATAAGTAATAGTAGGGTATTTGAAATTTTGCAATTCATTAAAATATCGATAAGTAGCGGTTCTATCTTGGTAGCTATAGGCTTGGTCTGGAGAAATTTTAACTCCTTTTGCCAAAACAATAGGATTGTACTTTAAAGGTCCTACAGAGAAGATTTTAATCCCATTATAGTTGATAGAATCTGTATAGGTTGAAAAATCTTGCTCTGGGTTTTCTACATAAACTGAAAGAGATTTTACTTTTTGAACGCGATAAGGTATTTCGATTAAGGTGTCTTGAACACGTTTTTGGGCATTTTTAATTTCTACCACTAAAGGGATTTTTGTATCGATTCCTAGACTGTCTTTAAAGGCTTTGAACCGTATTGATCTTTGCTGAAAGTTGAAAATACCATTGTTTCTAAATACATTAATCAAGCGTTCTCTTTCTGCGTTGATGTTTTCTACTTTAAAGGCTTCTCCCTGATTTATAACACTTTCTTTTTGATACACTTTATAGATAGAATCAATGTCTTTTGAAGCAATTACAGTAGTAATGCTATCAAGTGTAAAGCGAGGACCTGTAGTAATGTTGTAATGAATACTTGATTTTTGTGTTCCTATTGATTCTATGGTCGCGGTAGAGGTCGTGTTAAAATAACCCAGGTTATTATAGTATTGGGTAAAAAGAGAATTTGTTAATGCAATTTTATCGTGATCAATTAGACTGGGTGCTTCGCCAGTATTTTTAATCCAATTAGAAAAGCCTACTCGATAGCGCTTAACTTGCTCTAGTTGTTTTGGCGAAAGCCATTTATTAAGTCGCTCCTTCCGTTGCGGTTTCCGTTTTAGCCATGCTTCAAAACGCTCTTCAGTGTTGGATTTACTCAGGTTGTAAAGATGTAGCTTATAGGGAATGCCCAGTAAACGTTGGTTCTCTGGAGTTTGAGACAATACGATGACAGGATCTTGCGTGATTATTTCATCATTGAGTTCAAAACTTTGTTTGACAATCAGATTTTCGTCATCGGCTAATTTTTTGGTGCTGCTACAGCTGTGTAAAATCACACAAAGCACGAAGAGAATTACTATTTTTGTATTGGCCAAATTCAAGAAGGGAGTCTTTGAAGGCAAAAATACATCATTTATGATTACCAAAAAGGAGCTCAAACAGATCAATTCACTTGCAACTAAAAAAGCGAGAAAGACCGAACAACAATTTCTTGTTGAAGGAAAGAAGTCTGTCGAAGAATTTATTGCAGGAGGTTTTCAACCAAAAAAACTTTTTTCTACCGAGAACACAAAGCTTAAAGGAGCAGTCTTAGTGACAGAAAATGAAATGCAAAAGATGAGTTGCTTAAAAAATGCTTCTCCTTATTTAGGCGTTTTTGAGATTCCCCAGGCTAATGTTTTACCAAATAAGGGTCGTATTTTAATATTAGATAAAGTCTCAGATCCAGGAAATCTAGGAACAATATTGCGTATCTGTGACTGGTTTGGTATAAAAAACATTATTGGGTCGCTAGATACGGTAGATTGTTATAACCCTAAAGTGGTTCAGGCTAGTATGGCTTCTTTAGCTCGTGTACAATGTCAGTATACAGACTTAAATGAGTACTTGTCAAAAACACCGCTGTCTATTTTTGGCACATACTTAGTTGGAAAGTCGATCTATGAAACTGCGTTCCCCGAAGACGCTATTTTAGTAATGGGAAGTGAGGCAAACGGCATTTCGACTGAATTAGAGGCGTTAATTGGGCAAAAAGTTACCATTCCTAAGAAGTCAACAAATGGCCCAGAAAGTTTAAATGTAGCGATTGCGACTGCTTTAGTTTTAGGCGAAATTACCCGTTGATTACTCAAAGGTTAAATTAATCACCACTCCTCTCGATAATAAGTTGACAATGTTTGATGTCCACGGGCTTCTTCCATTAGCGATATTATCTGGGATCAATTCATTTTGAATGGAAAAAACTCCCCTAATTGAGGGAGAAAATTTAAAGTAAACGAGATAAAAATCAATCCCAAAGCCTACTTCATAATTGAAGGTTTGTCCTGTTACCCTAAAAACATTGTTGAAATTATCATCGTTGTTTTTTTGATTGCTGGAAAGATTAAATGAAGTGGACATTCCACCTACAATATAAGGTTTCCAATTGTTGATTCTTTCTGCGCTAAATTTAACTAATAAAGGGATGTGTATATAGGTTGACTTCACTTCTCTTATGCTGTTATTTTCAGAAGTATAATCGGGGAAATCTCTTTGCCAGGCGCCAGACTCATGTGGATAAAGCAAATCCCTTTGTGAGTAGTATAACCCAGGCTCGATGCGTAAATTGAGATAGCGATTAATTCTCAAATCACCCACAAGACCAACATTAAACCCTAAGTTTTTTGTCAATTCAATATTGGGATACCCTTGACCGTTAACCACAGCGTTATAATTACGGACGTATTCTATATGGTATCCAAATTGATTAAAACCAAAGAAATAGCCATAATGAATAATTTTATTGTCAAAATTCTGTAGGTGTTGCACCCGTTCCCGTACCCTGTAATATTGTCCCATACAAAGCTGACTTCCCAAAAAAAGGAAACAACAAACAAGGAATAATAATGACGTTTTAGGGCTTTGTAGCACGATATATAGAAGCAACCCCTAAGGTTTGTGGATTGTCTTCTACCTCTATAAACCCAATTTTTTCCAAAATATTGTTGAAAGCAGGACCATGTGGAAATACTGCCGCAGAATCTGTAAGATATTGATAGGCTTTTTGGTCTCTACTAAAGAGTCTACCAACAAGAGGAACCAACCATCCACTATAAATTTTATAGCCCTGTTTAAAAGGAAAACGTGTGGGTACTGCTGTTTCTAAAACCAGTAATGTGCCTTTTGATCGCAAGACGCGAAAAATTTCAGATAGGCCTTGTTCTAAGTCTTCGAAATTACGCACCCCAAAGGCGACTGTCGCTACATCAAAGTAATTATCTGGGTAGGGAAGTTTTTCACCATCACCTAGGACCATTTCAATTTGTTTATCTAGGGCTAAGCTTTTTACTTTTTCTGCTCCTATAGAAAGCATACCCGGAGAAATGTCTAATCCAATGATTTCCTTGGCCGCAGTTTCTTTTAGGGCGATGGCTAGATCTCCTGTCCCTGTTGCAACATCAATAATTCGCTCTGGTTTATTCTCTCCTGCAAGGCGGACTACCTTTCTTCGCCAAGACTGATCAATGCCTAAAGATATCACGCGATTAAGTAAATCGTACTGTTTAGATATTCCATCAAACATCTCTGTGACCTGTTCTTTTTTACTCGATTGAGAGCCTTTATAAGGGGTAACCGTCTTTTTCATAGATGACAAAGATACTTCCTTTACAATAATTTATAGAGAATTATGCCACTAGTTTCGAATCAAACTTCACTATATTTGTTTAAGTTTTCGAACAACAAAAGATGAGAATTATCATTGCTGGCGCTGGAGAGGTAGGATTTCATTTAGCTAAATTACTTTCTTTCGAATCGCAAGACATTACTTTAATAGATACCCATAAAGAGCGGTTAAATTATGCCGAGAATCATTTGGATATCAAGGCAATAAAAGGAGACGCTACTTCATTAGATTTAATGAAGAATGCTAATGTTGCTACCGGTGATTTGTTTATTGCCGTAACAGAGCAAGAAACGACAAATATTACTATTTGTGCTCTAGCAAAACAGTTAGGGTGTATAAAAACCATCGCCCGTATTTCAAACGAAGAATTTATCCATAATCAAGACGAGATTAATTTTGAAAAATTAGGAGTGGATGAATTGATTTCCCCAGAAGAACTCGCTTCGACAGAAATTCAGCAATTGCTTGATCAATCTGCTTTTAGTGATAGTTATGAGTTTGAAGAAGGGGCTTTAACACTGGTAGGAACTACCTTAGAAGAAAGTGTTCCTTTTGTCGGGAAGACGGTAAAAGAAGCTGCGCAGATTTTCCCAGATGTACACTTTATGCCTATAGCCTTACAGCGTAAAGGCACACAATATACGGTTATCCCTAGAGGGGATACTCCTTTTGAAGCACATGATTTAGTGTATTTTATTACCCTTAAAGAGGGGGTGGAAGAACTCTATAAACTAACTGGTAAAAACAAAGAAGTCATTAAGAATGTAATGATTCTTGGGGGAGGTAAAATAGGCCTTAGTACGGCTAAATCCCTTTTGGCTAAAAAGTTTAATGTGGTCTTAGTAGAGCAAAATAAGAATAAAGCCTTTGAACTCTCTGATCAAGTTCCAGACGCTATGGTTATCCATGGCGATGGTAGAAATGTAGAATTACTCGAAGAAGAGGGACTAGCCGCAATGGACGCTTTTATTTGTGTGACAGAAAATTCTGAAACGAATATTATGTCCTGTTTAATGGCAAAATCTAAAAAGGTTAAGAAAACCATTGCCCTAGTCGAAAACATGGATTATTTCCAATTGTCTCAATCCATAGGGATTGATACATTGATCAATAAAAAATTACTTACTGCAAATACAATCTTTCGTTACATTAGAAGGGGAGAGGTGGTTGACCTAACCACCCTAAATAGTTTAAATGCTGAAATTCTAGAGTTTATCGTAAAACCAGAATCAAAAGTAAATGGGATGTTAATTAAGGATATTGATTTTCCACGTTCTGCAACTATTGGTGGGGTGATTAAAGAAGGGCAGGGAATCATCGCTTTAGGAGATTATAAAATCAATGCTGGTGACCGTGTTGTAGTTTGTAGTTTGCCCAGGGCGCTTAGCAAAGTAGAAAGTTTATTCCTCTAAGATGCATAAGCTAAACAGCGAAATTATATGTTATTTGATGGGAGTTTTACTCCTGTTTAATGGTGGGTTTATGCTGCTGTCTAGTTTTGTAAGTATCCTTACTAAAGATGGACAAACCCTCCCTTTATCATTAGCTTCATTACTAACTTTACTTGTTGGGATTATTTTGATGTTGATTAGCCGTAATCACCAAAAACAGCTGAACAAAAGAGATGGATATCTCGTAGTGAGTTTAGGCTGGCTCTTGATGACAATCTCTGGAATGTTACCTTATCTGTTTACGGGTGTTTTTCAAGACGTATCTAGTGCTTTTTTTGAGACGATGTCTGGTTATACAACTACGGGTTCGTCTGTACTGGCTGATATAGAGGTAGTCCCAAAAGGAGTGTTATTTTGGCGCAGCACTACACATTGGATAGGGGGGATGGGAATCATCGTTTTAGCGATTGCAATCTTACCGCTCTTAGGCATAGGTGGAATGCAGTTGTTTACTGCGGAAGCTCCTGGACCAAGTAGTGATAAATTACACCCCAGGATTACAGATACGGCAAAGCGTTTGTGGTTTATATATGTTGGATTCACGCTTGTTGAAACTGTTCTATTATGGTTTGCAGGGATGTCACTTTTTGACGCTATTAATCACGCTATGAGTACAGTATCTACGGGTGGTTTTTCAACAAAAAATACCAGTGTTGCTTTTTGGAATAATCAGCCATTGATACAATATATCATCACCTTTTTTATGTTTGTTGCTGGGATGAATTTTGTACTGAGTTATTTTGCCTTAACAGGACAAATAAAAAAAATATTCAAGGACGAAGAGTTTCGTTTTTTTAGTAGAATGATTTTCTTTTCTGTTTTAATTGTAGCCGTAGTTCTTTATACTACAGTAGATTTATCTGCTTCAACATCTTTTAATCACCCACAGGTTTTAGGCGAAGTTGAAAGTGCGATTAGGCATGCTTTATTCCAAATTGTAGCAGTAGTGACCACCACTGGATTTGTGACGGCAGATTTTACAGCTTGGACTCCTGTTTTGACAGTGCTATTTTTTGCCTTAATGTTTATGGGTGGGTCAGCTGGCTCTACCTCTGGTGGGATAAAAGGAGTGCGTCATTATTTAATGATTAAAAGTGGATTCTTAGAGTTTAATCGTGCTTTGCACCCTAATGCAGTTTTGCAAATTCGCTACAATAAAGCTGTTGTACAGGATAATGTAATCCAAAACATTTACGGTTTTTTTATTTTGTATATGCTGTCATTTATCATCGGCACACTGGGCTTTTCTGTTCTAGGGCTTGATTTTGTTTCATCAATTGGAGTAGCTGCATCAAGTCTAGGAAATGTGGGGCCTGCTTTAGGAGATTTTGGACCAGCTTTTTCTTTTAATGGATTATCTATGGCAGGAAAATGGTGGGCGTCCTTCTTAATGTTGCTAGGACGTTTAGAGCTTTTCACCGTTTTGATTTTGTTTACACCCTTCTTTTGGAAAAGAATTTAATAGTGGTAGTGCTCTCCCCAGCGATCGTTTAAGAAACGTTTAAACTGTTCTTCTTTTGGATTTCCTCCTGGTTGATAAAATACGGTCCCTTGAATCTCTTCGGGGAGGTAATTTTGTTGGACGAAATTATTGGGATAGTCATGTGCATAGAGATAGCCTTTCCCATAATCTAGTTCTTTCATTAACTGAGTAGGGGCATTTCTCAAATGTAAGGGCACAGCTAGGTTTCCTGTTTCTTTCACCATTTGTAGGCTTTTATCAATGGCTAAATATGCCGCATTACTCTTTGGGCTACAGGCGAGATAGGTAGTACATTGACTTAAAATTATTCTTGCTTCTGGCAATCCAATGGCTTGTACAGATTGGAAAGTGGTATTTGCTAAAACCAATGCAGTAGGATTTGCATTCCCAATATCTTCTGAGGCAGAAATCAATAATCTTCTTGCGATAAATTTCACATCTTCTCCGCCTTCAATTAATCGCGCCAACCAATATACTGCAGCGTTTGGGTCACTTCCGCGAATTGATTTTATAAAAGCCGAAGCAATGTCGTAATGTAAGTCTCCCTTTTTATCAAATAATACGGTATTGGTTTGTGCTTGTTTTAAGACTAAGTCATTTGTGATGATTATTTCTTTGTCAGTTGCAGAGAGCACCACCAATTCTAAAAGCGATAGGAGTTTTCTTGCGTCTCCACCTGATAAACTCAATAGTGCTTTATCTTCTTTTAGGTCAATTTTGTATTTGCTTAATACAGCATCTGTTTCGATTGCTCTTTTCAATAAGGTTCTTAAATCTGCCGCTTGAAGGGGTTTTAGGGTAAAGGTTTGACAACGAGATAAAAGGGCGTTGATGACTTCAAAACTGGGATTTTCTGTAGTTGCTCCGATTAAAGTAACATACCCTTTTTCTACCGCGCCTAATAGAGAATCTTGTTGAGATTTGCTGAAGCGGTGGATCTCATCAATAAAAAGTAGGGGCCCTTTATTCGTAAAAAGTCCACCAGATTGTTTTGCTTTTTCGATGACTTCTCTCACTTCTTTAACACCAGAATGTATGGCAGAAAGATTATAAAAAGGCCGTTCGTGTACTTTTGCAATTAGGGTGGCTAAGGTGGTTTTACCTGTCCCCGGGGGTCCCCACAAAAGTAATGAAGGTAAATTACCACTAGCAATCATTTGGGAGAGCGCCCCTTCTTCGCCTACCAAGTGACTTTGACCAACATAGTCGGGTAAAGTTTGAGGGCGTAAGCGTTCTGCTAATGGTGATTGCATCTCTAGTTATAATTTCTCTGACGAATGACTTCATACAGTACTGTACCACAAGCCACAGATACATTTAGGGAAGAAATACTTCCCAGCATAGGTAATTTGACAGTTTTGTCTAATGTGGCCAAAGTACCTTTTGCGATCCCTTTTTCTTCTGATCCCATTACGAGCGCAATAGGGCCGGCGATGTCTTCTTGATAGATGGTGCTTTCTGCTTTTTCAGACATGCCAACGGTTTTAATATTACAAGCCTGTAATTGAAAGATAGCATCTTTTAGGTGGTCTACTTTTGCTAGGGGAACAGAGAAAATTGCTCCTGCCGAAGTTTTAATGGTATCTGAATTGATTCTTGCACTCCCAGTTTGAGGAAGAATAATCCCATCCACTCCTGTCGCAGAGGCTGAACGTATTATGGCTCCTAGGTTTCGAGTATCAGTGATTTGATCCAATAACAAAAAAAGCGGAGGGGTATCTTTTTCCATGGCTTTGTCTATCATTTCTTCTAGGGGAACAAAATCGATGGGAGAAATCGCGGCAATCGCACCTTGATGATTTTTTGCATTAAAGCGATCTAAACGCTCTTTAGGGACATAGCTGTGTGCGACATTCTTTTCTCTTAGAAGATACTCTAGTTGTTTAAAAATGGGGCTAGCCTGTCCTTTTAACAGCCATACTTTTTCAATAGACTGATTAGCCTCAATACATTCAATAATGGCTCTAACACCATAAATTTCTTGTTTCTCCATGATAAATTTTGAATTTGAAAGATAAAAAAAAACCACCTCAAAGAGGTGGTTTTTCTATGATCACTAGTAAAATTAATTTCTAGTAAATTAAATAATAATATTCTTATTCAAATGGAACAACAGAACTCGAAGTTTTGTTTTGAATAAGTATTGCAGTAACATCAACTGTAGTTGCAGCAGAATTGTTTGCAGCGTCGAACGTAATCCCGTCAAGATCATTTTTAACGGCATCGATAAATGAAGGTACTACAGCGACAGTTCCAGCGTCACCATCACTTATATTTTCATTTTGTAGAATTTCATTTTCGTTAATAACAAGTTTAATACCCATATCAACAAAACGTATACCTTCTGCAATGAATATTTCTTGACGTGTACGATAAATTAAAGCTAAACCTGCATCATCTGCTCCCATTGCAGCAATCTCTGATGCTGTAAGAGAAGTTCCCGACACTGATGGTATGCTAACATCACCATTATCACGATCTAAAATCAATCCTGAGCGACCATTAACAGTTACTTCTGAGCTACTAGGACGTGTTGAGTCATCTACTGCATTAGATTGATTCCCTCTAGTCTCTCCGCTATCATCAACTTCCCTTACGTCTCTCGTAGCTACTAAGGCCAATAGACTTGTAAGGTTCTGTTGTGCAGCAGCAACATTACCATCAGATAAATGAGCTTCAGCAAGGATTAGGTAGGCTTCTTCTGCTTTTAAGTAATGAACTGAAGGGTCAACATTTGCATCAACAAAAGAGTATTTAGGATCCAAGAAATCCAAAGAAGGAAGGGGTTGAAAATCATCAAAAGTTCCTCGCTCATATAGAGCATCTTCCATGGTGTTTGAAGGTCCCTCTAGTTCATCATATTCAGCTGAACGTAAAAAATCATCATCTGCACTAATAGCAGCTGTAGCTGCGGCTACGGCCTCTGACTTATTACCTAAATAATAATTGGCACGTGCTTTTGCTAGATGATATTCTGCTGAAGGGTTTAATGAGATAGCCGCATTGAACGAAGTAATTGCATTTGCATATAGATCATCAGATGTTACTGGAACTCCTAAGGTCTCTTGAGGAAGCTTAGAAAAATACATTCCTGCTAACATACGAGCATAACCTAAATAAAAGTTAAACTCGGCCTCAGTTACTGCTGAATAGTCAGGATCGTTAGGTCCTACCGTTGCAATCCCATATTCAGCCATTCTCATTACACGAGCAATCTCATTCTGGGTGTCTCGAATATCAGGGTCTGTTGTTCTAATATCCATATTATCCATGAATTGACTGAAATAGGTCTGAATGTTAACATAATTGTCAGATCCTAATTCGGCAAGGATTAAAATTTCATTTAGTGTTCGCGAAATTTCGCGTTCAATCCCAGATTTCCAAAGCGCTGAGGAGTTTGGTAAGCCTACAACAGAGCCTTCCGATAAATTCGGGTTGGTGACTTGTTTAAAGTCAACCACATCAGAGAAGTCGCTATTACATCCTGAAATCAGAAATACTGCTGCGATGTAAGTGATTATATTTTTTTTCATGTGAGTATATTTTAAAATTCAAATCGAATAGAAGTAATAAATGTTCTTGGAGCAGATTCTGTCCCGTAGTAGAAACCTCCACTACTAAATCCATTCTGTGTTCCAATACCACTTCCTGTAGTTTCAGGATCCCAAAGACCAGTAGTCCAATTGAATGGATTAGTAGCAGTAAACCCTACACTAATATTGCTAAAAATATCAGTTTGTCCGAAGTTATAGGTAACCCCAATATTTCTTATTTTGAAGAAGTCATTTTCAAAGGTGAAATAATTAACATAATTAAATGGGGAGGTAGTCCCTACTAAATCATCAGGAATACCTGTATTGTCTACACCTCGTAGGTGACGAAGTAAGAAAGATAAATCCACGATATTTCCATCCATTTGATAGTCTCCAGAAGCAAAGAAGTTAAATTTGTCATAGGAGTAGTTTAGAGAAATAGATCCAAAAGTTGGAGCAAATGTTTTCCCTAGGGTTTCGTTAGGCGTAAAAGTGTAAGTGCCATCACCATTTGGTGTAGCAGCTGTTCCGCGAAGATATCCAAGACTTTGACCTTCTTCAACCCATGAACCAATCACAGAAAATCCACCTACATTAAATGGTGCTGCACCACCCATGCTGGTTACTGTATTTTCGTTGGTATTATAGGATAATGAAAGATTTAAATTATGTTTATCGTTTTGAATTACTGCTGCGTTTATAGCTAATTCAACTCCGCTATTCTCGATTTCACCAATATTTTGTATTTGCGATAACAATCCAGAAGAAGGTGGTTGTGAAGGAGTAAAGAGTGCATCTTTAGTTATCCCTTTGTAGTAAGTCCCTGAAAAGTTGATTCGGTTATCCAAAAACCCAAGCTCTAGGCCGATCTCGCTTGTTTGAACAGTCTCAGATTTTAAATCTGGATTTCCTGGGTTAGCAAATCGGAAAGCTGGTTTACCAAGAAAAGACTCTAATGCAAAGGTACGGTCTTGTGAAAATGCACCTGCAAAATTGGTAGCTTCTCCATAGTTTGCACGTAGCTTGATTGAACTAACTACATTACTTATACTAGAACCTTCATAAAAGTCATGGTCTGAAATGTTATAAGTTATACCAAACTTTGGAAGAAAGATCGCTGAAGAGTTGCCTCCAGCTGCTGTATTGTAATCTAAACGTCCACCAAACTCTAGGAATGCTACATCATAGATACCGACATTCTCTAAAAGATAAACTCCGTAGTTAGCATTCTCAAGGACAAAATCAGTTGATGTTTTAGTTGGAAAGGTATTGACAGAAGTTGAACCATCTACTCCTCCACTTCCAGAAACTAAATTTTGTCGATCAGATTTTCTAAAAAACTGTGCACCAACTATAGTAACAAATTCAAAGTTATCTAACGCCCCACGATGAGTAAGGTTGAAATCAGTAGTTAGTGTGAAATTATTTCTAATCATTCGATCTAACGATGCTCTATCAGCGGATCCCGCAGGAATTGTTCCTTGATAAATTTGCATCTCATTAGTGTCATTTCGTTGTTGTACAAAAGAACGGAAATCAACACCAGTTGTAAAGTTAGCGGTGATGTTTTTACCAGCTTCGTAAGTGAATTTATTTGAAGCTGTAAATCGATTTACGCGATTGGTAATATCGATGGTGTTTGCAAGATTTCTTGATCGTTCTAATTCAGATTGCCAAGTCTCGTCATCCATTGTGTCTAGGTCTCCGCGACCACCCCCTTCGAATCCTGAAAAACGACTAAATGAAGTGTTGGCGTTAAAGTCTAGATTGGAGTCCATGTTTACATACGACATGGATGCTTGGTATTTTAGTTTATCACTAATATTACGTGTTAATCCAAAAGTGAAAGAACGTTTAATCTGTTCATTCAAATCATTATAAGAATCATCTTTATAAAGCGAAGCAGAAAAGTTGTAAGTAGAAACTTCTGTTCCTCCACTCATTCCAATACGATATTCGTTAAGTAAACCTGGATCGAATAATGCTTCAGCAGTACGAGAGTATTTTAAGAAATCTTCTGTAGCTCGAATAGAGCCCAAACGGGTTTCAAAAAAGACTTTACTGGTTCCTGCTTTCCCTTTTTTAGTAATAATCTGAATTACACCGTTGGCAGCATCTGCACCGTAAAGAGTAGTTGCAGCTCCCCCTTTGATGTATTCAATACGCTCAATAGATTCAATAGGAATATCAGCTAAGGCCGAGATATCTGCACCACCAGTGTCTTGTGCCAAAGATGGATTAGAGTTCAAATTATCTACACGGATACCATCAACAATTACAACAGGGGTTGATGAAGTTGCAGCAGAAAGTGCTCCACGTGTTCTGATGATTGATGCAGTACCTGGTTGACCAGAACTTAAACGTATCTGCGCACTAGGCGTGGTAGACTGTAAAAGTTGATCGATCTGTCTAGCTGGTAGCTTGTCAATATCTTTTTCATTGAGAACATCTACAGTAGTTGATAATTTTCTTTTCTCAATACCAGATCCCTGACCAGTTACGATAATTTCTTCTAATTCATTTGAAGGATTAAGAGTTACTGAGTAATTGTCTTGATCGCCAACAGTAATCAATTCTGAAGAATAACCGATAAATGAAACCTCTAATATATTTCCTTCTGAAATTTCAATAGAAAAATTTCCATCAAAATCAGTCGAAACACCATTGCTAGTTCCTTTTTCAATAACAGTTGCTCCCGGAAGAGGAAGACCACCTTCGTCAAGAACTGATCCTGTTACTGTCTTTTGTGCCCAACCGCTAAATGACATAATCATCAACGATGGGATTAATAATAGTAGTTTTTTCATGTTATATATATAGTTAATAATAACAAAACTATCTTTTTTTTTTAATTTATGTTAATAAAACCTTAATTTTTAATAATTATGTTTGATTTTTAACATATCAATACATGAATAAACTACTTGTAAAATTTATTTCTTGAATCAAAACTTCTTAATGTTCACTAAAAACAATCCTTTTTTTTAAGCAATAAGTTGTGAAATAGATTGATTTCACTCTTTTTACTATACTTTTTATGAAATTTGATTTTTATAGAAGGAATAGCGAGAGCTTTTTTACAGTGAATAATTTACCCTTAAATGAAGAAGATTAAGCCAATTAATTTCTCGATAATGATGGTTTGCTGCTTAAGGAGTGCGTATTCCAATCTATAAAGTTAATGATAAAGCAAGTAATTCAACACAGCAGGTTTCTAATATTTGCTTAAATTTTGAGCAAAAAAAAACCAGAGAAACTTTCTCTGGTTTTTTGTGTTTTAAGTCAACTATTATTGTTGCGCATCTATTTCTAAAGTTGGGATTGGGAAGATCATTTTATCTGATCCAACAGGAACAACTACGTCAGCTCCTGGTTGTACTGGATTTAAACGACCATCTTGTCTGTTAAGACCAACGCCCAGTCTAGCCATATCAAAAGAAGCAACACCTTCACCAAACAATTCTATTCTTCTATAAAGAATGATCTCATCGATTAGTGCCTGCCCTGTACTTGTAGATTTTACATAACTAGCATCTCTTGTTGAATTTAAATCAAATAGCACCTGTTGCGCTTCTGTATCTCTGTTTAATCGAGCCAGAGCTTCAGCTTTTGTTAGATAAAATTCTGCGTTACGTAAATAAATATAGTCCCCTATAAAATTACCATATGTTGGTCCATCCCAGAATTTCAACATGGTATATTTTGGAGTGAAATTGTAGTGGCCCCATGACCCTGGTACAATGACTACTCCTGGATCATACTCTTGATCGGCAAACCATTTCTTTCTTTCATCTGTACTAGGAATCAAATCGTACAAGTTAGAATTGATTGACTTAAAGTGATTCCAGCCACTATAACCATCACTAATTTGACTCATGTGAGAGAAAAATGATCTGTAGAAAGTTGTCGTCTGAGCTGTAATTACTGATCCCCAGATTGCTTCTGACAAGCCAATCTCGTCAAACCCGTGGGCAACATCACTACTTAAACTTCCAAAAGCCATTGCCTCTGAAGCAAATCTTTCAGCCTCTGTCCAATTTTCATAAGTTAAATGATAACGTGCTAAAAATGCTGCAACTACAGTGGCATCAACTTCTTCTTTTGAACTTCTTGAATAACCTTGTAAGCCATTATAAGCCTGCGTTAAGTCATCAAGTATTAGCTGCTTTACTTCACCAACGGTAGAATTTGGTTCTCCAACAAAGTCTCCAAAATCAATCGGGATGGCTTCAACAGAATCTGCTGCATTTGTGTGCTGGAAAATTCTGATTAGGTAAAAATAAGCGATCGCTCTATAGGTTTTTGATTTGTATTTGTAAACTAAGATATCCTCTGGAGAATCATCAGGTATTGTATTGATGATACCATTGGCCTGATTAATCACTCGATAAAAGAATTCCCACAAATGTTCTGTGTCATTACTATTTGGAAGAACATTATCATAGCGGTGGTATCCACCAAACCATGTAGATCCAGACATATCTAAATCGTTACTTCTTAAGTCAAATGCAATATCAACAGCTTTTAAACCGAATTCATCTGTACTAGATTCACCGGCCATTAAGTAACTTAAAATAGATGCATCTAGTGCCACTAGTCCTGTTGAACCTCCAGAAGCAGATACTGCTGAAGCATGCGAGGATGTGTAATATCTTTCATCCGCGAAGTCTCTGTCGTCAAGGTCAGAACAAGATGAAATAATCAAAATTGCTGTAAGTAATGGAATAAATTTATCCAATCTCATGTTTGTATATTTTATATTTATCATAATTCAATTTTTTTATCTAAACATTATGTTAACTCCTACAGACATCGTTCTGTTAGCACCATACTCTCCAGATGAAGCCCCAAGTGAATTTAGTCTTGGATCATAGCCCTGTCTTGCGCTGTACAATAGCGAGGCATTATTTACAATCCCGTACAAACGTATATTTTTAATATTGTACTTGTCAAGATTATCATTATTAAAGGTGTAACCAAAATTAATATTCGCAAGACTCAAATACCCCAGTGTGGTTAAACGTAAATCAGAATTTCTGTACTGATCGGGAACTAGAGGATCAACCCTTGGTAAACTTGCCGTTGGGTTATCAACCGTCCAGGTTTGATTATAATCTGGCACGTTTTCGATTTCAGTACCTAGACCTAACAAACCAAAGTATACATTGTCTAATCCATATCCACCAATTTGGTAGGCAAATTGAACTCCTAAATCAAAACCACCGTATTGGATGTTTGTTCCAAAACCTCCATTTACTTTAGGAAGAGCTGATTTATTGATAAAGGTTCTTCCGTTTGTAGCGGCTTCACTGTAATCTTCCGTTTCAACTCTATCTCCATTTTCATCGGTTGTTAAGTACACTGCATTTCCGTTATCTGGATTAACACCAGCTGATTCAACCATAAAATAGTCGTAAGCGCTTCTTCCAACAACTCTTCGGAAGTTACCCACTTGTATTGAATCACGAGGAAGTTCAGTAAGTTCATTTTTAAGCGTAGATAAATTAGCATTAAGAACGATTCTTAATTTTTCATTCTCTACCGCTGTCCATGAAATTTCTGCTTCAACACCACTGTTCTTCATCGAACCAAAATTTTCATCCCTAGAATTTTGACCTGTTGATGGCTGTAATGGTTTGGCGAATAATAGATCGTTAGAAGTTCTTGAATAATAACCTAAAGCTAGGTTAACTTTGTCAAATAATCCTATCTCTAAATTAACGCCAAAACTTGTTGACTTTTCCCAAGAAAGATCTCTTCCACCTAAGCTGTATAGACTCTGGGTTAAAGCACCGTTATTTTCGTCAATTACATATTGATTTTCATATGCTACAAAATTTCTGGTTCCGGTGCCAGGATAAAATATTCTGTCGTTACCAGCTGTACCGTAACTAGCAGCTAGTTTAGCGAAGTTGATGAAATCTAAATCACTGAGAAATTCCTCATTTGACACAATCCATGATGCACCTGCCGACCAAAAGAGTCCCCAACGTTCATCTGGATGAAACACAGAAGAAGCGTCATATCTAGCTGTTGCATTTAAGTAATAAGTGTTATCTAATCCATAGATGAATCTAGAGAAATACCCCTCAGTAGTATACTTTGTATTGTAGTTGCTCGCTGAGTTATACACTGCAGTATTGTCTAAAATAGGACTTAACGTACCAATGATGTTTGACTTATAAACACTCAATGTTGTAAATTCTTCTACATATGTTTCATGTCCTAATAATACATCATAAGTGTGACGACCAAATTCTTTTTTCCAGGTTAATAACTGTTGGTTAGTAAGGGCTGAAAAATTATTTCTGCCATTTGTTAATAAACCATTTAAAGAAGTAGCACCTACAGAAGCTCCTGGTTTATTGAAATAAGTTGTTTTATCAATTTCAGTTAAGTAATTCAATATATACTCAAATTTGATATCAAAAGGTAAATCAATCTTAGCTCTTAAGGCTGTATTGAAGTTATCTGTTTCGTTCGTCACGTCACTTTGTTCAATATGTGCCAAAGGGTGTTCTCCCTGACCATAATTCCTAGCACCTCTTGTTGTTCCATTAGGGAAACTTTGGAAACTACCCATATCATAAGCATATCCACTGTTGGAGATGTTCGATAAGATTGGATCCCAATTTTCATCATATTGATATACAGGATAAATAGGAGCAATATTTCTAGTCCATTGGAAGGCATTATTGTACGATGTTCCTCCGTCTAATGGAACGAACTGGCTATTGGATTTTGCATAAGAAACATCCCCTCCAATAGAGACTACATTTGCAATTTCTGAAGCGTTAACTTTTAAACGTGCAGTTTTTCTATTAAAATTACTTTGAACAGTATAACCGTTGTTTTCTTCAGTACCCATTGAGAAGTAATAATCAATTTTTTCGGCACCACCAGAAATATTAACATTGGTAGAAGAGAAATTTGCATTGTCTCTAAAGAGAGCATCCTCCCAACGATCGTCAACTAACAGGTTTGCAGCTGGGTTTAATTTTCCGGTTGAAGGATCAACTAGATCTGCATCAGCAACATCATAAAGGTTATAACCAAGTCTGTTAATTAAATTAGTAGATGCAAATTGTCTTGCATTACCAATAGTCAGTGGTGTACCATTAGAATTAGATCTGTAAAACTCACTGTTAGATAGTATACTGTGATAAGTTTCATAGTATTCAGCAGGACTTTGTGTTACGTTGTAATCCTTAGCTCCACGTTGTGTTAAACCATATCTAGAATCTATAGATATTTGTGGCTTTCTGTTTTTAGCCCCTTTTTTAGTTGTAATCAATAGTACCCCGTTAGATGCTTTATTTCCGTATAATGAAGTTGAGTTAGCATCTTTCAAAACAGAAGTAGATTCGATGTCTTGAGGGTTGATACTATTTAAACTTCCCGAATAAGGAATTCCATCTAAAACAATTAGTGGAGAATTGTCAGCGTTGATAGAACCAAAACCTCTAATTCTTATAATTGGATCTGAACCAGGTTGTCCGCTTGATTGAATTACTCTAAGACCAGATACTAAGCCTTCTAAAGCCTTAACAGGATTTGAAAAGGTTGAATTTTCAATTTGATCTGCCTTAATAATACTTACAGCACCTGCAATTGATTCTCTTTTTTGAGTTCCGTAGGCTGTAACAACAACTTCTTTTAATTCAGAGTTGTCCTGTCGTATAATAACATCGATGATGTCTGATGTTCCAACAACAACTTTTTCAGAGATAAAGCCAACAAAACTAAATACAAGGACATCTCCTTCATTAGCTTGTATGCTATAATTTCCGTCAAAATCTGTTGCAACACCTTCAGCTGTTCCATCAATAACAACAGCGGCTCCTAATAAGGGAATTCCTGACGTGTCATTAACAACACCTGTGATTGTTTTCTGTGCCCACCCAGAAAATGCAATTAGCATACCGAATGAGATTAAAAATAGATTTTTCTTCATTTTATATATATAGTTAATAATTGTAAAACTATCTTTTTTTTTTAATTTAACTTTACTAAATCATAAATTTTTGTTAATAAATCCGTTTTCTAATCTAAAAATACATACAAAAAACTACTTATAAAATTTATTTCTTGAATCATAACTCCTTAATTTTCACTAAAAAACAATCCTTTTTTTAAACAATAACTTGTGGAATAGATTGATTTTATTCTTTTGCTATACGTTTTAAGAAATTTAATTCTTCATAGAAGCAATAGCGAGAGCTTATTTAATTCTGAGTTTCAATATGGTTTGGCTAAACGAAAAGCTTTGTTTTCAGCTGAATTAGTTTACCTAAAATGTAGGCTATATAACCCATTAATTTTTTGACATGTATGGTTTGCCGCTTTAAAAGTCCGTATTGCAAACTATAAAGCTAACTAAGAAGAAAGTAATTCTATACAGTAGATTTTTAAAGGGTGCTTGCTTTATATCCACAAGGTTGTTGGGGTTACTTATGAAATCAGAGACGAAACCCCCCCGCAATTCCAGTTGTTTGATAAAGGAAACAAAGGAAGGCTTGGTTTTCTTTATTTGAATTAAATTTGAGGGAATTTTCAATCTGTAAATGATTCCTCAACTAGCCTTTATTGATAGTGTAAATGACTTAGCTGGTCAAAAAAAGCCTTTTTTCTTTCTCATTGACTTTGAGAAGACAAAGCCATTAGTGCTCTCTCCAAAAGAAGCAAAAGCGCAGGGTATACTTTTTGATATCAATGGCTATAAGAATTTTGATGAGGCGTTCACCTCTAATACCAATCCAGAAGTTAAAATGCATCCGGTTGATTTTGAGCAATACAAAAGTGCTTTTGACACCGTTCAACTACACCTCAATCAAGGAGATAGCTATTTGGTGAATTTAACTTTCCCGACTAAAATTGAACTGCAAACCAGCCTAGAAGAGCTGTTTCATGCTGCAAAAGCGCCTTATCGTTTATGGGTAAAAGACCAACTCTTGAGTTATTCGCCAGAGTGTTTTATCAAGATTAAAAATGGACAAGTCTTTTCTTACCCCATGAAAGGTACCCTTGACGCAAATGCTCCAAATGCAGTTGAAACCCTTTTGGGAAATCCAAAGGAACTTTGGGAACACAGCACTATTGTTGATTTGATCCGCAACGATATTTCTCAGTATGCAAGAAATGTCAAGGTGAATAAGTTCAGATACATTGAAAGGATTCAAAATAAGGAGAAAGATTTACTGCAAGTTAGTTCTGAGATCGAAGGTAGCTTAGCCAGTAATTGGAGAGATAATTTAGGAGAAATCATTTGGAACTTATTACCCGCTGGATCAATTTCTGGAGCACCAAAAGCAAAAACGATCGACATTATACAATCGGTAGAAGAACGCCAACGCGGCTACTACACCGGTGTTTATGGTTATTTTGATGGCGAAAACCTCGACTCTGCAGTAGCCATTCGCTACATTGAACAAGAAAATAATGATTTTTATTATTGGAGCGGAGGAGGAATTACCGCCTACAGCAATATTGAAGAAGAGTATCAAGAATTAAAGGACAAGATATATGTACCCACTCGTTGAATCCATTAAAGCAAAAGATGGGCAGTTTTTTCTCTTGGACTATCATCAAGATCGCATGGAACGTACCTTTCAGGCGGTCTATCAGCATGCTTGCCCATGGTCGATAAAAACAATGCTTCCCAGCATCCCGCTTGATGGCTTGTATAAAGTTCGATTATTATACAATGCAACGGACTATCATTTTGAAGTACATCCTTATCAATCTAAAAAAATTCCTCGCTTAAAACTAGTCGAAATAGGGGAGTACCGCTACCCCCACAAATGGACTGATCGCTCCTTCATTAATGCTGCCTATGCGCAAAGAGAAGATTGTGATGATGTCTTGATGCTGCGCAAGGGTTTATTGACTGATAGCTCATATGCAAACATTGTACTTGATACAGGTGAGGCTTGGATTACCCCAGTGATCCCCTTGTTTGAAGGGGTGCAACGGGCTTTTTTATTGGATAATAATATCATCCAAACCACAACCATCCACACCGTTGAGCTAGCTTCTTTTAAAGGCTTTCAACTCATCAATGCGATGAATCCATTTGATCCCAAACGCTTCGTTTCGGTTAAAGGGATTGTAAAATAAAACCGCCCTTTTGGGCGGTTTATATTTTGATAACACTAGGACTCTTTAATCGCAAGTATTGTATTGTTCTCCTTCTGCTGGTCCGTTAGTCCGGCTTCCATCACCTGTCCCATCACTTAAGATCAGTGTGCCACTTGGGTCAGAAAGGGTGTAGAGATTTTCATATTGATATGAATTAATTTATGAATCCATTAGCAGGATTTGTTTTAATGTCTTTATTTGATTCCTTGAGAAAACTCAAGAAAAGATTTTATAAAAAACTGTAGCATAACAATTTATCTAAAACCGTAAAACTTTGGTATATTAAGATACTAATTAACCTACCTTATGAGAAATCTCTGTCCTATTTTTGTACTATTTACTTTATTCAGTTGTTCTCCTGCTATGCTTACTTTTAAACAGCCCGTGGATACCAACAGTAGACCCATTGCTTTCCAAGAAAAAAAACAATATTCTTTTCCAGAAAGTGGAGTTATTTTTGACAATGACTTTGATGGCGCTAGACTCAATCGAGTAATACAGAAAAATGACAGTACCTACCGTGTTCGTATTACCCCAGAAAATATCCCGATCAACAATAGCGCTTATTATGCTTTTGAGGTCAATAGTACCTCTACGCAAACCCTTTATTTACAATTTGATTATCCAAAACCCTACACTCACCGTTATCGCCCTAAGATTAATAGTGGAGAGGAATGGGTAATTGTAAAAAAGGATCAAATGGATACCCTAGGCGGACGAATCCAACTCAAGTTAGAGAACCATTATGGTTCGCTTGTTGTTGCTGCACAAGAAGTACAAAATAGCGGACAGGTCGCTCAATAGGTAGAAGCGCAATTAATGCAACGGCCCATGATAGACTTTAAGTCAATAGGGAAGAGTAATTTAGGAAGACCAGTATGGGTGATGGATATACATGAAGGGGACCCAAAGAGAAAACCGATTATTGTCTTTTTAACCCGACAACATCCCCCCGAAGTTACTGGCTATATGGCTTTTAAAGCTTTTATGGAAGAGTTACTTTCCAACACAGAATTATCACATGGTTAAGTTCGTTTTTAGTTAATTGAAGGGAAATTCTTAATTAAACGTTAAATAGTGAGTTTTGGGGGACATGGAATTTTGTTAAAATCCACAATTGGGGCTACTTTTGTGATAGATATTTCGTTAAATTATTGACTATATTAATTTGGATAAAAAATCCTTTAAAATTTTTTGTTCTTGATAACTTAAAAAAGGGCCGAGTAATTTGCCCAAAACCAATGCGCTAAAAAAAATCTCTTTTGGTTGATATTTTGTAAAAAAACGGTTGGAAAAGAAGAATTAAGTTGCTACATTTGCAGCCCTGAAAAAAGGGAATTTAAACAATTTGTATGCCAACTATTGCACAATTAGTACGAAAAGGAAGAGCCACACTCGCCAAGAAGAGTAAATCGGCTGCTTTGGATTCGTGTCCTCAAAGACGTGGGGTTTGTACCCGAGTATATACTACCACGCCCAAAAAGCCGAACTCAGCGATGCGTAAAGTAGCGCGTGTTCGATTGACTAACGGAAAGGAAGTCAATGCTTACATCCCCGGAGAAGGACACAACCTCCAAGAGCACTCGATAGTATTGGTACGTGGCGGAAGAGTTAAAGATTTACCGGGAGTTCGTTATCACATCGTAAGAGGAGCACTTGACACCGCTGGTGTTGAAGGCCGCTTACAACGCCGTTCAAAATACGGTGCAAAACGACCTAAAAAGTAAATCGTCACTCGAAAAAACAGTAAACAATGAGAAAAAGACAAGCCAAAAAACGTCCGCTACTCCCAGATCCAAAGTTTAACGACCAGCTCGTTACCCGCTTTGTGAACATGGTGATGTGGGACGGAAAAAAATCGGTTGCCTTCAAAATTTTCTACGATGCAATGGACATCGTTGAAGAACGCAACCAGGACGAAGAGAAAACCGCTTTAGAATTATGGAAAGATGCCCTTTCGAATGTTATGCCCCACGTTGAGGTGCGTAGCCGTCGTGTAGGGGGAGCTACCTTCCAGATTCCTATGCAGATTCGTCCAGACAGAAAAGTATCACTCGCCATGAAATGGTTGATTAGTTATGCGCGTAAGCGTAATGAGAAATCGATGGCCCTTCGCCTTGCTAACGAGGTTTTAGCTGCCGCTAAAGAAGAAGGTGCTGCTGTGAAAAAACGTGTTGATACACACAAGATGGCAGAAGCCAACAAAGCATTTTCACACTTTAGATTTTAATCATTAGACCATGGCAAGAAATTTAAAATTTACAAGAAACATTGGGATTGCTGCGCATATTGATGCCGGTAAAACCACTACTACAGAGCGTATCCTATTCTATACAGGGGTAAGCCATAAGATTGGTGAGGTACACGATGGTGCTGCAACCATGGACTGGATGGAGCAAGAGCAAGAGCGTGGGATTACCATTACCTCTGCTGCTACAACCTGTACATGGCAATTCCCTACAGAACAGGGACAACCGTTGCCAGACAGTAAACCTTATCACTTTAACATTATTGATACTCCCGGTCACGTTGACTTTACCGTGGAAGTAAACCGATCTCTTCGTGTACTCGATGGATTGGTTTTCTTGTTTTCTGCAGTAGACGGAGTAGAGCCACAGTCAGAAACGAACTGGCGTTTAGCAGACAACTATAAAGTACCACGTATTGGTTTCGTTAACAAAATGGACCGTCAAGGATCTAACTTTTTAGGGGTTTGTCAGCAAGTACGTGATATGTTAAAGTCTAACGCAGTGCCAATCGTGTTAAACATTGGGGACGAAGAAGACTTTAAAGGAATCGTTGACTTAGTAAAAAACCGTGCGATTGTATGGCATGACGAAAAGTTTGGATCTACTTTCGATGTAATCGATATTCCAGACGATTTAAAAGACGAAGCAGAAATGCTACGTGGTCAATTGATCGAAGCTGTTGCAGAATATGACGAAGGATTATTAGAAAAGTATTTCGAAGATCCTGAATCTATTACAGAAGAAGAAGTACACAACGCACTACGCGCTTCTACACAAGACATGAGTATCATTCCTATGGTTTGTGGTTCTTCTTTCAAAAATAAAGGAGTACAATTCTTATTAGATGCGGTATGTCGTTATTTACCTTCACCTGAAGACAAAGAAGCGATCATTGGAACAAATCCAGATACAGACGAAGAAATTTTTCGTAAGCCTTCTAAAGACGATCCATTTGCAGCATTAGCATTTAAGATTGCAACAGACCCTTATGTAGGTCGTTTAGCGTTCTTCCGTGCTTACTCTGGACGTTTAGATGCAGGTTCTTATGTATTGAACAACCGTTCTGGTAAAAAAGAACGTATCTCTCGTATCTATCAAATGCACTCGAATACACAAAACTCTATCGATTTTATCGAAGCAGGAGATATTGGAGCAGCAGTAGGATTTAAAGACATCAAGACAGGAGATACACTTTCAGCAGAAAAGTCTCCGATCGTTTTAGAAAGTATGGACTTCCCAGACCCTGTAATCGGGATCGCGGTTGAGCCTAAAACTAAAGCAGATGTAGATAAGTTAGGAATGGCTTTAGCCAAACTAGCGGAAGAAGATCCAACGTTCCAGGTTAAAACTGATGAGGCCTCTGGCCAAACGGTTATCTCTGGAATGGGTGAGTTACACTTAGATATTATTGTTGACCGTTTAAGACGTGAGTTTAAGGTTGAGGTAAGTCAAGGACAACCACAAGTAGAGTACAAAGAAGCGTTAACTGCTTCTGCAAACCACCGTGAGGTTTACAAAAAGCAATCCGGTGGACGTGGTAAATTCGCAGATATCGTCTTTACTATTGAACCAGCAGAAGAAGGTAAAACAGGATTAGAGTTTGTTAATTTAATCAAAGGGGGGAATGTTCCTAAAGAATATGTTCCTGCAGTTGAAAAAGGATTTAGAGACTCAATGTCTAATGGACCATTAGCAGGATTCGAAGTAGACGCGATGAAGATCACTTTAAAGGATGGTTCTTTCCACCCTGTAGATTCAGATTCTCTTTCTTTCGAATTAGCCGCTAAGATGGGCTTCAAGGCTTCCGCCAAAGCTGCTCGCGCAGTAATCATGGAACCTATCATGAAGCTTGAAGTATTGACTCCAGAAGAAAACATGGGAGACATTGTAGGGGACTTAAACCGCCGTCGTGGTCAAGTCAACAACATGGACGACCGTGCAGGAGCCAAAGTAGTGAAGGCAGAAGTGCCACTTTCAGAAATGTTTGGTTATGTAACTTCTTTACGTACCCTTTCCTCTGGTCGTGCAACCTCTACCATGGAATTCTCTCACTATGCAGAAACACCTTCTAACATCTCTGAAGCAGTTATTGCCGAAGTAAAAGGACAAAAAGCTTAAATCATTTACGATGAGTCAAAAAATTAGAATAAAATTAAAGTCATACGATTATAACTTAGTAGATAAGTCTGCTGATAAAATCGTAAAGACAGTAAAAACGACCGGTGCCGTAGTAACAGGACCAATTCCATTACCTACGCACAAGAAAATCTTTACTGTATTACGTTCACCACACGTTAACAAGAAGTCTCGTGAGCAATTTCAATTGTGCTCCTACAAGCGTTTGTTAGATATCTACAGTTCTTCTTCTAAAACAATCGATGCATTGATGAAGTTAGAATTGCCAAGTGGGGTTGAAGTAGAGATCAAAGTATAATTACAAGAATTAACAATAAATAATTAAATAAAATGTCTGGGTTAATAGGAAAGAAAATCGGTATGACCAGCCTCTTCGACGAGCAAGGAAAGAACATTCCTTGTACGGTGATTGAAGTTGGACCATGCGTGGTTACCCAAGTCAGAACCGCAGCGGTTGATGGCTATGATGCACTTCAATTAGGTTTCGATGACAAGGCAGAAAAACGCACGGATAAAGCAGCTCAAGGGCACTTTAAAAAGGCGAATACTGCTCCGAAGAAAAAGGTCGTTGAATTCCAAGATTTTGAACAAGAGTATCAATTAGGGGACACCATATCAGTAGATCTCTTTGAAGAAGGAGAATTTGTAGATATCTCTGGAACGTCTAAAGGAAAAGGCTTCCAAGGGGTAGTAAAACGTCACGGTTTTGCCGGAGTAGGTCAAGCAACTCACGGGCAGCATAACCGTTTACGTGCGCCAGGATCAATTGGTGCAGCTTCTTATCCAGCGCGTGTATTCAAAGGAATGCGCATGGCCGGAAGAATGGGAGGCGATAAAGTGAAAGTACAGAACTTAAGAGTGTTGAAAGTTGTGGCAGATAAAAATCTTTTAGTTGTTAAAGGATGTGTGCCAGGAGCAAAAAATGCTTACGTAATCGTTGAGAAATAATGAAAGTAGCAGTTATTGACATTCAAGGAAAAGATACGGGAAGGAAAGTTGAACTTTCTAAAGACGTATTCGGTATTGAGCCTAACAATCACGCTATCTACTTAGACGTAAAAGCGCACTTAGCGAATAAGCGTCAAGGAACCCACAAAGCGAAAGAACGTGGAGAAATTGTAGGTAGTACACGTAAAATCAAAAAACAAAAGGGAACCGGTACTGCACGTGCTGGATCAATCAAAAACCCATTGTTTAGAGGTGGAGGTCGTGTATTTGGACCACGCGTTCGTGATTACAGTCAAAAGACCAACAAAAAAGTAAAACGTTTAGCTCGTAAATCGGCTTTAAGTTTGAAGGCACAAGAGAAATCAATTATCGTTTTAGAAGATATTGCGATGGACGCGCCAAAAACTTCTGCTTACATCGACATTCTTAAGTCTTTAGGGATCGATAGCAAAAAGTCTTTACTAGTCTTGGCTGAGCCAAATAATAACGTATATTTGTCGTCGCGCAATTTAAAGAATTCAGAAGCCATAACCACTTCAGAATTAAATACTTACAAAATTGTCAATGCAGGAAGCATCGTCATTAGTGAGTCTTCAATCGCCGATTTAGAAACTATTTTGAATAAAGCATAGTGTTATGAGTATTTTGATAAAACCCATCATTACGGAAAAAGCCACTGCCGATAGCGAGATGAATAATCGCTATACGTTCTTGGTTGACACTACTGCAAACAAAGTAGAGATCAAAAAAGCAGTGGAAACTGCTTATGGAGTTACTGTTGATAAAGTAAGAACTCAGAACTACGGTCCGGAACGTAAAACACGTTACACAAAAACCGGATTGCAACGTGGAAAAACAAATCGTATCAAAAAGGCCATCGTTGATGTAGCCGAAGGAGATGCGATAGATTTTTATAATAATCTTTAATAGCGTCACATGTCAGTTAGAAAATTAAAACCGATATCTCCAGCGCAGCGTTTTAGAGTAGTAAATGGATTTGACGCAATTACTACTGATAAGCCGGAAAAAAGCCTTTTGGCTCCGAAGAAGCGTAGAGGAGGAAGAAACAATACCGGGAAGATGACCATGCGCCATATTGGTGGTGGACATAAGAAAAGGTATCGTTTAGTTGACTTCAAACGTAATAAGTTTGATGTCACAGCAGAAGTAAAAACAATTGAATACGATCCTAACAGAACCGCATTCATCGCCTTAGTAGAGTATACTGATGGCGAAAAGCGTTACATCATTGCGCAGAATGGATTGCAGGTTGGTCAAGCTGTTGTTTCTGGAGCGAATGTTGCTCCAGAAGTAGGGAACACACTTCCTTTAAGTGCGATCCCGTTAGGAACGATCATTTCTTGTATTGAGTTGCACCCCGGTCGCGGCGCCAACATTGCACGTAGTGCAGGAGCTTTTGCTCAGTTAATGGCACGTGATGGGAAATATGCCACAGTGAAATTACCTTCAGGAGAAACCCGTATGATCCTTGTTACTTGTTTAGCAACGATTGGGGCCATCTCTAATTCAGATCACCAATTATTGGTTTCTGGAAAAGCAGGTCGCTCACGTTGGTTAGGTCGTCGTCCAAGAACAAGACCAGTAGCGATGAACCCAGTCGATCACCCAATGGGTGGTGGTGAAGGTCGCGCCTCTGGAGGTCACCCACGTAACCGTAACGGTGTACCAGCTAAAGGATATAGAACACGTTCTAAGACCAAAGCGAGTAGTAAATTCATTATCGAACGTAGAAAAAAATAAGCAACTATGGCACGTTCATTAAAAAAAGGACCCTTTGTACACCACAGCCTTGAGAAAAAGGTTATGGCCAATGTGGAATCCGGCAAGAAATCAGTTATTAAGACTTGGTCTCGAGCTTCGTTAATTACCCCTGATTTTGTAGGGCAAACCATCGGTGTTCATAACGGGAGACAATTTATCCCTGTATATGTAACAGAGAATATGGTAGGACATAAATTAGGCGAATTTTCACCAACTAGATCATTCCGTGGTCACGCTGGTGCAAAAAATAAAGGCAAAAAATAATAGACATGGGAAATCGTAAAAGACAATCCGCACAAGCCATAAAAGAAGCGAAAAAATCGCTTGCTTTTGCTAAGCTGAACAATTGCCCAACGTCTCCTCGTAAAATGCGTTTGGTCGCTGACCAAGTGCGTGGAGAGGATGTCAATAAAGCCTTAGCGATCTTGAAGTTTAGTCCAAAAGAAGCTTCACGTCGTTTAGAAAAACTATTGTTATCTGCTTTAGCCAACTGGCAAGCTAAAAATGAAGATGCTGATATCGAAAACGCAGCATTATTTGTAAAAGAAATCCGCGTAGACAGTGGAAACATGTTAAAGCGTTTACGTCCTGCTCCACAGGGTCGTGCTCACCGCATTCGCAAACGCTCTAACCACGTTACTCTTGTTCTTGGATCTAACACTATAGAAAGTTAATATGGGACAGAAAACCAACCCAATCGGAAATCGCTTAGGCATCATTAGAGGATGGGACTCCAACTGGTATGGAGGAAACGACTATGGTGACAAAATCGCTGAAGACGATAAAATCAGAAAATACATTCACGCACGTTTAGCTAAAGCTAGTGTTTCAAATGTAATCATCGAACGTACACTTAAACTCATCACAGTAACTATTACTACTGCTCGTCCAGGAATCATTATTGGTAAAGCTGGTCAAGAAGTAGATAAGTTAAAAGAAGAGTTAAAGCAAATCACAGAGAAAGAAGTACAAATCAACATCTTTGAAATTAAACGTCCAGAATTAGACGCTCGCTTAGTAGGAGCTTCTATCGCACGTCAAATCGAAGGTCGTATTTCTTATCGTCGTGCCATCAAAATGGCCATTGCTGCGGCAATGCGTATGAACTCTGAAGGAATCAAAATCCAAATCTCTGGTCGTTTAAACGGTGCTGAAATGGCACGTTCTGAATCGTACAAAGAAGGACGTATTCCACTATCTACTTTTAGAGCAGATATCGATTACGCTTTAGTAGAAGCACACACCACTTATGGTCGTCTTGGTATCAAGGTATGGATCATGAAAGGTGAAGTGTATGGTAAGCGTGAGTTATCTCCTTTAGTAGGAATGACTAAGAAGACCAACAACGGAGGAAAGAATAACAATCAACGTCAAAGACGTCGTAAATAAATAGGTAGGAAATATGTTACAACCTAAAAGAACTAAATTCCGCAAAGCGCAGAAAGGCCGTATGAAAGGCAATTCTATGCGTGGACACCAACTTTCTAACGGAATGTTTGGTATCAAAGCCTTGGATTCTAAATTCATCACTTCTCGTCAAATCGAAGCAGCTCGTATTGCAGCGACTCGTTACATGAAAAGGGAAGGACAATTATGGATTAAAATTTTCCCAGACAAGCCCATCACAAAGAAGCCTCTTGAGGTACGTATGGGGAAAGGAAAAGGAGCTCCAGAATATTTTGTGGCTGTTGTGAAGCCTGGACGTATTTTATTTGAAATCTCTGGCGTACCCATGGAGGTCGCTAAAGAAGCATTACGTCTTGCTGCTCAAAAGCTTCCCGTAAGAACTAAATTTATTATTGCGCGAGATTTTCAAGCATAATTGATCAAGAACTATGAAACAATCAGAAATTAATAATCTTTCGCTAGCAGATCTTCAGGATAAATTAGCTGAGTTCCAGAAACAACTTACAGAGCTGAACATGGCACACACAATTACTCCTCTTGAAAATCCATTGCAGATTAGAAGTGCACGTAAAACAGTCGCTCGTTTGCATACAGCAATCACGCAAAGACAACAAGAAGCGTAGAATATGGAAAGTAGAAATTTAAGAAAAGAACGAATCGGTGTAGTAACCAGTAACAAGATGGACAAGTCTATCGTTGTATCAGAGGTGAAACGCGTAAAACACCCTATGTACGGGAAATTCGTTTTGAAAACTAAGAAATATGTTGCCCATGATAACACTAACGATTGCAATATCGGAGACACAGTAAAGATCATGGAAACCCGCCCGATGAGTAAATCAAAGTGCTGGAGATTAGTAGAAATCATTGAAAGAGCTAAATAATCATGTTACAACAAGAATCAAGATTACGCGTAGCCGATAACACCGGCGCCAAAGAAGTCCTTACTATTCGTGTATTAGGAGGAACAAAAAGACGTTATGCTTCTGTAGGGGACAAGATTGTAGTTACTGTAAAAGAAGCTTCTCCCTCTGGGACAGCCAAAAAAGGACAAGTCTCTACCGCAGTAGTGGTGAGAACAACTAAAGAAGTACGTCGACCAGATGGATCTTATATCCGTTTTGATGACAATGCTTGTGTGTTGTTAAATGCCACTGGCGAAATGCTAGGAACCCGTGTTTTCGGTCCAGTTGCTCGTGAGTTAAGAGACAAACAGTTCATGAAAATTGTATCATTAGCACCAGAGGTGCTTTAAGCTATAGGCATGGGAAAATTAAAAATCAAAACAGGAGATAAGGTTCGTGTCATCGCTGGAGCACACAAAGGTGCAGAAGGTGAAGTGAGACAAGTACTTCGAGAAGACAACAAAGCGATTGTCGAAGGGGTAAACCTTGTCAAAAAGCACGCTAAACCTAGCGCGCAGAACCCACAAGGAGGTATTCAAGAAAAAGAAGCACCTATTCAAATTTCGAACTTATCTTTGCTCACTGCAGAAGGTCAAACTACTCGTGTAGGTTACCGTATGGAAGGGGATAAAAAAGTAAGATTCGCGAAGAAATCAAATGAAGTTATTTAGTGATGAGTTATACACCTAGACTAAAACAAGAATTCAACGACAGAATCGTTAGCACTCTAAAAGAAGAGTTTAGCTATTCAAACGTTATGCAAGTCCCTGTGCTAAAGAAAATCGTTCTTAGCCGTGGAGTTGGAGCTGCCGTTGCAGACAAGAAATTAATCGATCACGCAGTTGACGAATTAACGGCCATTACGGGTCAAAAAGCTGTGGCGACTATCTCTAAGAAAGATGTTGCTTCATTTAAGCTGCGTAAAGGAATGCCTATTGGTGCTAAAGTAACCCTTCGTGGGGAGCGCATGTATGAATTCCTTGACCGTTTAGTAACAGTTGCTTTACCTCGAGTACGTGATTTTCAAGGTGTCAAAGCAAATGGTTTTGACGGGCGTGGAAACTACACCCTTGGTATTACTGAGCAAATCATTTTCCCAGAAATTGATATTGATAAAGTAAACAAGATCGCGGGTATGGATATCACTTTTGTGACTTCAGCACCAACAGACAAAGAAGCAAAGTCATTATTAACACAATTAGGTTTACCTTTTAAAAAGAACTAAGATGGCAAAAGAATCAATGAAAGCACGCGAAGTAAAACGTGCAAAAACAGTCGCTAAATATGCTGAAAAACGCAAAGCATTAAAAGAAGCTGGTGATTATGAAGCATTGCAAAAGCTTCCTAAAAATGCCTCGCCTATCCGTATGCACAACCGTTGTAAATTAACGGGTCGTCCAAAAGGATATATGCGTCAATTTGGTATTTCAAGGGTAACCTTTAGAGAAATGGCCAACAAAGGATTAATTCCTGGTGTAACTAAAGCAAGCTGGTAATCTAAAAAAAGAATTATGTACACAGATCCATTAGCAGATTATCTTACTAGAATCCGTAATGCAAACTCCGCAGGCCATCGCGTTGTAAGCATCCCCGCTTCTAATTTGAAAAAAGAAATTACAAAAATATTATTCGATCAAGGATACATCCTTAGCTACAAGTTTGAAGATACAGACAACAAGCAAGGGAGCATCAAGATCGCATTAAAATACGATCCAGCAACTAAAGCGCCGATCATTAACAAAATTCAACGTATCTCTACACCTGGTTTACGCAAGTATGCTGGTTCTACTGAAATCCCAAGAATTTTAAATGGTTTAGGGATCTCTATCGTTTCTACCTCAAAAGGTGTAATGACTGGGAAACAAGCACAGCGTGACAACGTGGGTGGTGAAGTATTGTGTTACGTTTATTAAACAATTAAATAAAAAGAAATGTCTAGAGTTGGTAATAATCCTGTAGCGATCCCTGAAGGTGTCACAGTTGACATCCAGGCCGATAAAGTTATCGTAAAAGGAAAACTAGGTGAACTAGAACAACCGTATGACGGGGTGTCTTTCGAAAATAACGAAGGAATCATCTCAGTCACAAGAGAATCAAATTCAAAAGAGCACAAATCTAAACACGGTTTGTACCGCGCGCTTTTAGCTAATATGATCGAAGGTGTAAGCAAAGGTTTCACCAAAGAATTAGAATTAGTAGGGGTAGGTTATCGTGCTTCGAATCAAGGTCAAAAACTAGACTTAGCGCTAGGATTTTCTCACAATATCTTATTGGACATCGCTCCAGAAGTTAAAGTGGAAACTGTATCTGAAAAAGGAAAGAATCCAATCATTAAATTAAGCTCTCACGACAAACAACTTGTTGGATTCGTGGCAGCTAAGATTCGCTCTTTCCGCAAGCCTGAACCTTACAAAGGAAAAGGAGTTAAATTCGTTGGTGAACAAATTAGAAGAAAAGCAGGTAAATCTGCATAAGTAGTTTAAATATGGGATTAAGTAAAGAAGAAAGAAGACTAAGAATCCGTCGTCGTATTCGCAAAACCGTATCGGGAACTGCCAATGCACCTCGCTTATCTGTCTTTAGAAGTAACAAAGAGATCTATGCTCAAGTAATTGATGACACTACTGGTAAAACACTAGTAGCAGCTTCATCAAGAGATAAAGGACTAGACACTCAGGAGAATAAACAATTAACCGCTACAGCTGTTGGAAAAAGCGTCGCAGAAAAAGCAGTTGCTGCTGGAATTTCTGTGGTGAGATTTGACCGCGGTGGCTATTTGTATCACGGAAGAGTAAAGTCACTAGCTGATGGTGCTCGCGAAGGTGGTTTAAAATTTTAATAAGCGATTATGTATCAAGATTATAAAAACATAGAGTTGGTAAAACCTGGAGGTCTCGAATTAAAAGATCGCTTAGTAGGAGTTCAACGTGTAACTAAAGTAACAAAAGGAGGACGTGCATTTGGTTTTTCTGCTATCGTTGTTGTCGGTGATGAGAACGGTGTAGTAGGTCAAGGTCTAGGGAAATCAAAAGAAGTTGCAGAAGCAATCTCTAAAGCCGTAGAAGATGCCAAGAAAAATCTCGTTCGTATTCCAATTAAAAACGGAACCTTACCACACGAACAAAAAGGTAAATATGGTGGTGCCCGCGTATTCTTAAAGCCAGCATCTGCCGGTACAGGGGTAATCGCAGGTGGTGCTGTACGTGCCGTACTAGAAGCAGTAGGAGTACACAATGTGCTTTCAAAGTCACAAGGTTCTTCTAATCCGCACAATGTAGTGAAAGCAACTTTCGATGCTTTACTTCAATTGAGAAGCCCAGAGATGGTTGCTCGTCAACGCGGTATCTCTTTAGACAAAGTATTTAACGGATAATTAGCGAGTCATGGCAAAAGTGAAAGTAAAACAAATCAAAAGCGGAATCAAGCGTTTGCAAAATCAAAAGCGTACCCTTGAAGCCCTTGGTTTAAGAGGAATTGGAAAAGAAGTAACCCACGAGGCTACTCCTAACATCCTAGGAATGATAAAGAAAGTTGAACATTTAGTTTCTGTTTCAGAAGCATAAATTGATAATATGAACTTAAGTAATATACAACCAGCAGAAGGGTCTACCCACAAAAACGCAAAACGTCTTGGCCGTGGTCAAGGGTCAGGTAAAGGTGGAACCGCTGCACGTGGACACAAAGGAGCAAAGTCTCGTTCTGGATATTCTAAGAAATTAGGATTTGAAGGAGGACAAATGCCTTTACAACGTCGTGTGCCTAAATTTGGATTTAAAAACATTAACCGTAAAGATTACCAAGGAATTAATCTTGATACCTTACAAGCTTTAGTTGATGAAAAGAAAATCAAAGATAGCTTAGGATTTGACAATATTGTAGAATTACGTTTAGCACGTAAAACCGAATTAGTTAAAATCTTAGGTCGTGGAGAGTTAAAAGCTGCCATCAAAGTTAGCGCTCATAAATTTACTGCTACTGCTAAAGCAGCGATTGAAGCTGCTGGTGGAGAAGCTATTGAATTATAATAGAGGATGAAGAAATTTTTAGAAACCTTAGTAAATATTTATAAGATAGAAGAGTTACGTGGCCGTATAGGTGTTACCTTAACCATTCTTCTTATTTATCGTTTTGGTGCGCAAATTACTTTACCCGGAATTGATGCAGTACAATTAGCTGAACTTGGCAACCGTACCGGTGGTGGAGGTCTTTTAGGTGTATTAAACATGTTTACTGGTGGTGCTTTTGCAAACGCATCTGTATTTGCTTTAGGGATCATGCCATATATTTCTGCTTCGATTGTAGTACAGTTGATGGGAGTGGCGATTCCTTATCTTCAAAAACTACAGAAAGAAGGAGAAAGTGGTCGTAAAACCTTGAACCAAATTACAAGATGGTTAACCATCGCTATTTGTGTGGTTCAAGCTCCTGCCTACCTCTATGGACTAGGTGCCTTAGGTGTTCCAGACTCTGCCTTTGTGTTAGGGAAAGGATTGTCATTTATGGCTCCAGCTGTGATCATTCTAGTTACAGGAACAATCTTTGCCATGTGGTTAGGAGAAAAAATCACCGATAAAGGTATTGGTAATGGAATCTCTTTATTAATCATGGTAGGGATCATCGCTACACTTCCTTTGTCTTTTGTACAAGAGGTTGTATCTCGTGTTTCAGAAAATAACGGTGGATTAATCTTAATCTTGATCGAATTGATCCTTTGGATTATTATTATCGTACTATCTATCCTATTGGTAATGGCGGTTCGTCAAATCCCAGTACAATATGCACGTAGAACACAATCTGGTGCTAACGAGAGTAATGTTTTTGGATCACGTCAATACATTCCATTAAAGCTTAATGCTTCTGGGGTAATGCCTATTATCTTTGCTCAAGCCATTATGTTTGCTCCTGCTTATGTAGGAGGACTAATGGGGGATAGTGATGTAGGACAGTGGTTACAAGTTAACTTCTCAGACATCTTTGGCCTTTGGTACAATGTTGTCTTTGGTTTACTCATCATTATCTTTACTTATTTTTATACTGCGATTACTGTTCCAACAAACAAGATGGCAGATGATTTAAAAAGAAGTGGTGGATTTGTTCCAGGAGTAAGACCTGGAAACGAAACAAGTGATTTCCTTGATACAGTAATGTCACACATTACTTTCCCAGGATCACTTTTCTTAGCTGCGCTAGCTGTATTTCCAGCGGTTGTAGTCAAGCTAATGGGAATGCAACAAGGTTGGGCATTGTTTTATGGTGGAACCTCTCTCTTGATTATGGTAGGGGTAGCCATTGACACCATCCAGCAAGTAAATTCTTATTTGTTAAACCGTCATTATGACGGTTTAATGAAAACTGGTACGAACCGTAAAGCAAACACTATCTAAGATGGCAAAACAAGCAGCTATAGAGCAAGAAGGTTCCATCATCGAAGCATTGTCTAATGCAATGTTTAGAGTAGAGTTAGAAAACGGTCATGTTGTAACAGCACATATCTCAGGTAAAATGAGATTACATTACATCAAATTATTACCAGGAGATAAAGTTAAATTAGAAATGAGTCCTTACGATTTGACAAAAGCAAGGATCACTTATAGATTTTAAATAAGAAAAGATGAAAGTAAGAGCATCATTAAAGAAAAGAAGCGCCGACTGCAAGATCGTTCGCAGAAAAGGACGCCTTTATGTTATTAACAAAAAGAATCCTAGATTTAAACAAAGACAAGGATAATTATGGCAAGAATATCAGGAGTAGACATTCCAAAACAAAAACGCGGAGTAATCGCATTGACTTATATCTTCGGTATCGGTCGTAGTCGTGCTCAAAGTATTTTAGCAGAAGCTAAAGTTGACGAAAGTAAAAAAGTATCTGATTGGACTGATAGCGAAATCGCCGCCATTCGTGAGGCTGTTTCTAGCTTTAAGATTGAAGGTGAGTTGCGTTCTGAAGTACAATTGAACATTAAGCGATTAATGGACATCGGTTGTTACAGAGGTATCCGTCACAGATCTGGCTTACCATTAAGAGGACAACGTACTAAAAACAACTCGCGTACTCGTAAAGGGAAACGTAAAACAGTTGCTAACAAGAAAAAAGCAACTAAATAATTTTAGACTATGGCTAAAACAGCAAGCAAAAAAAGAAAGGTTATTGTTGAATCAACTGGTGAAGCGCATATCAATGCTTCTTTCAACAACATCATTATCTCGCTTACCAACTTAAAAGGAGAAGTAATCTCATGGTCATCTGCCGGTAAAATGGGCTTTAGAGGATCTAAGAAAAACACCCCCTATGCTGCTCAAACTGCAGCAGAAGACTGTGCTAAAGTAGCACAAGAAGCAGGTTTGCGTCAAGTTAAAGTGTATGTAAAAGGACCTGGTAATGGACGTGAGTCTGCAATCAGAACTTTACATAACAACGGAATTGAAGTTACAGAGATCATCGATGTAACTCCACTACCACACAACGGATGTCGTCCTCCTAAGAGACGTAGAGTATAATTAATTTTAATCAGTAAAAGGATCTATAGTTATCGAAGGAAGCGACCTTAATTCATAACTCTTTTTACACCAACCAAAAATAAAATGGCAAGATACACTGGTCCAAAAACTAAAATTGCACGCAAATTTGGAGAACCCATCTTTGGTGCTGATAAATCTTTCGAGAAAAGAAATTATCCTCCAGGACAACACGGTAACAACAGAAGACGTGGGAAAAAGTCCGAATATGCTATCCAGTTAATGGAGAAGCAAAAAGCTAAATTCACTTACGGAATTTTAGAAAAACAATTTAGAATCATCTTTGACCGTGCTTCTAGAGCAAAAGGGGTTACTGGTGAAGTTTTACTTCAATTATGTGAATCTCGTTTAGACAACGTTGTTTATCGTTTAGGAATTGCTCCTACGCGTTCTGCAGCACGTCAATTAGTTTCTCACCGTCACATCACTGTGAACGGAACAATCGTTAACATTGCATCTTGTCATATCAAAGCAGGTGATGTTATCGGGGTACGTGAGAAATCTAAATCACTAACTGCCATTACCCATTCTTTAGAGCGCAACTCATCTGTATATGAGTGGTTGACTTGGAATGGTGCTACCCTTGAAGGTACATTTGTCTCAACCCCTCAGCGTTTACAAATCCCTGAGAATATTAAAGAGCAACTAATCGTAGAATTGTATTCTAAATAATAACTGAAGTTTACCCTATGGCTATATTAAATTTTCAAAAACCGGACAAAGTTATCATGATCGACTCATCAGAATTCGAAGGAAAATTCGAATTCCGTCCACTTGAGCCTGGTTATGGACTTACTGTCGGGAACGCATTGAGAAGAGTATTGCTTTCCTCTTTAGAAGGATTTGCAATCACTTCAGTGAAAATCGAAAACATTGATCACGAATTTTCTACTATTCCTGGAATCGTAGAAGATGTTACAGAGATCATTCTTAATCTGAAGCAAGTTCGCTTTAAACGTCAAATTGAAGACCTCGAAACAGAAAAAGTAAACATCACTATCGGTGGGCAAGAGCAATTAAAAGCCTCTGATTTTCAAAAGTTTATTTCTGGTTTCCAAGTTTTAAATCACGACTTAGTGATTTGTAACCTTGAAAAGAGCGTTCAATTGAACATGGAATTGACCATCGAAAAAGGTCGTGGATATGTTCCTGCTGAAGAGAATAAAAAAATGGATGTTGAGTTAGGTACTATCGCCATTGACTCTATCTATACACCTGTAAAAAATGTCAAGTTTAGCATTGAAAACTATCGTGTTGAACAAAAAACAGATTACGAAAAATTAGTTTTCGAAATCATTACAGATGGTTCAATTCATCCTAAGGATGCCTTGACTGAAGCAGCTAAAACACTAATTCACCACTTCTTGTTGTTCTCTGACGAGCGCATTACCCTTGAAGCAGACGAGATCGCACAAACAGAGACCTATGATGAAGAGTCACTACACATGCGTCAATTGCTTAAAACTAAGTTAATTGATATGGATCTTTCTGTACGTGCTTTAAACTGTTTAAAAGCAGCTGAAGTAGAAACATTAGGAGACTTAGTTTCTTACAATAAGAACGACTTGATGAAGTTTAGAAACTTTGGAAAGAAATCATTGACAGAGTTGGAAGAATTAGTAGTATTAAAAGGACTTTCTTTTGGTATGAACCTTTCAAAATACAAATTAGATAAAGACTAACCCGACATTTTTATACACTAGAAAATGAGACACGGAAAAAAAGTAATGCACCTAGGTCGTAAGACAGCACATCGCAAATCGATGCTTGCCAACATGGCCTGTTCATTAATCGAACATAAGAGAATTAATACCACAGTGACTAAAGCTAAAGCTTTAAAACAATTTGTGGAGCCTATTATCACTAAAGCTAAAGACGATACGACACATAACCGTAGAACAGCTTTTCGTTATTTAAGATCAAAAGAAGCGGTTGCTGATCTATTTAGAGACGTTGCAACTAAAGTAGGAGATCGCCCTGGAGGATACACACGTATCATCAAACTAGGAAATCGCTTAGGAGATAACGCAGATATGGCCATGATTGAACTAGTTGACTTTAACGATGTTTACACAAACAAAGAAGAAGCCAAAAAGAAATCTACCCGTAGAGGTAAAGCCAAGAAGGCAACTGATGCCCCTGTCGCTGAAGTAGCAGAAGAAACAATAGAAGCCACTGATTCATCAGCTGACGAAACAGAAGATACTGCTCAAGAATAGATGTTAATAATTCTAACATATCAGAAAGGATAAGCTCTTAGAGTTTATCCTTTTTTTTATGTTTCTTTGTAAAAATTTTCAGAAAGAATATGAAGTATAAAAAACGAGAAGAAGCCGTAGTACTTTTAGCTGACGGCACTGTTTTTTACGGAAAATCCATAGGGATTAAAGGAAGCGCATTTGGCGAAATTTGTTTCAATACCGGGATGACCGGTTATCAAGAGATCTTTACAGATCCTTCTTACTTTGGGCAAATCATGGTGACCACAAATGCACATATTGGTAATTATGGTACGGTTGAAGAAGACGATCAATCAGCATCGATTAAAATTGCGGGTTTAATCTGTAAAAACTTCAGTTTTGAACACACTAGACCAAGCGGAACTAAAAATCTCTACGACTTTTTTGCCGATCAAAATAAAGTAGCCATCTCTGATGTGGATACACGTGCATTAGTAAAGTATATTAGAGAAAACGGTGCGCAAAACGCGCTACTAACCACAGAGGTAGATCGTCTAGAAGAGCTAAAAGAGGAATTAAAAGCTTACCCTTCAATGGAAGGTAGAGAGCTCGCTTCAGCTGTTTCTACAAAAGAGCCTTACTTTTATGGAGATGAAAACGCTCCCATTAAAGTAGCCGCACTAGATTTAGGAATCAAACAAAGTATCCTTAAAAATATTGCCAGTCAAGGAGTATATTTAAAGGTGTTCCCATATGACACAGACTTTGCCACTCTAGCCGCTTGGAATCCAGATGGATATTTCTTGTCAAATGGCCCTGGGGATCCAGAACCGTTACATGGTGCGCAGGCTGTCGCCAAAGAAATTATCGAGAAAAACCTTCCGCTATTTGGAATCTGTCTTGGGCATCAAGTCATTGCTCTAGCGAATGGAGTATCGACCTTTAAGATGTTTAACGGTCACAGAGGGATCAATCACCCAGTATTAAATCACAGCACTGGAAAAGGAGAAATCACTTCGCAAAACCACGGTTTTGCCGTAAATCGCGAAGAAGCAGAGGCCCACAGCGATCTAGAAATCTCTCACACCCATCTCAATGATAATACAGTTGCAGGACTTAAAATGAAGTCCAAAAAATGTTTCTCTGTCCAATACCATCCAGAGGCTGCTCCTGGTCCTAACGACGCAAAATATCTATTTGCACAATTCAAAGAATTAATCACACAATAGAAACCCTAATTAAACAAAACCAAATGAGCATTATTTTAAACATACATGCAAGACAAATTTTAGACTCTCGAGGTAATCCTACCGTAGAAGTTGATGTAATCACAGAAAACGGTGTGCTAGGAAGAGCCGCGGTTCCTTCTGGAGCTTCAACCGGAGAACACGAAGCGGTAGAGCTGCGTGACGGTGGAAAAGACTTTATGGGAAAAGGTGTATTAACAGCCGTTAACAATGTCAATCAAACTATTGCACAACATATTGTAGGGGTTTCTGTCTTTGAGCAAAATACCATCGATCAAATGATGATTGATTTAGATGGCACGCCAAATAAATCAAAGTTAGGAGCTAACGCAATTCTTGGCGTTTCTTTAGCCGTGGCTAAAGCAGCAGCGAACGAATTGAATATGCCTTTATACCGTTATGTAGGTGGGGTAAGCGCAAACACGCTTCCAGTGCCTATGATGAACATTATCAACGGTGGTTCTCACTCTGATGCTCCAATTGCATTCCAAGAATTTATGGTGATGCCAGTAGCGGCAGAAACTTTCTCTAAAGCCATGCAAATGGGAACAGAGATTTTCCACCACCTTAAAAAAGTATTACACGACCGTGGTTTGAGCACTGCTGTAGGAGACGAAGGAGGTTTTGCACCTACCTTAGACGGAACAGAAGATGCCTTAGATACCATTATCAAAGCCATTGGGAATGCTGGCTATAAAGCAGGAGAAGAAGTAATGATCGCCTTAGATTGTGCTGCAGCAGAATTTTACAAAGACGGCGTTTATGATTACACGCTATTCGAAGGAGAATCTGGTGTAAAACGTTCTTCTGAAGAGCAAGCACAATACCTTGCAGAACTTTCTGCAAAATACCCGATCATCTCTATTGAAGATGGAATGGATGAAAACGACTGGGATGGCTGGAAATCTTTAACCGATAAAGTAGGCGATAAAGTTCAACTAGTAGGAGATGATTTATTTGTAACTAATGTTGAGCGCCTTTCTCGTGGAATTAACGAGTCAATTGCAAATTCTATTTTGATCAAAGTAAACCAGATCGGTAGTTTAACAGAAACCATCGCCGCGGTTAATATGGCACACAACGCTGGTTATACGGCAGTAATGTCTCACCGTTCTGGAGAGACAGAAGACAACACTATTGCAGACCTTGCTGTGGCGTTAAATACAGGCCAAATCAAGACAGGTTCTGCTTCACGTAGTGATCGTATGGCGAAATACAATCAGTTGTTACGCATAGAAGAGGAATTAGCTGAAACGGCTTATTTTCCACAACGTAACGCATTCAAAATCTGAAATAAAGTATCGTTATTGAATTGTTAAAGGGGGAGTATTCCCCCTTTTTCCATTTTATAAATTGACCATTTTTCAGTACTTTTGCACAACTAAAGAATTAAACGCTATGGATAAAAAAGTACAGCTTATATACGACAACAAGACCTATGAATTCCCTTTAGTTGAGGGAACCGAAAAGGAAATAGGGATTGATATCAAAACCCTTCGTGCTCAAACAGGCTTAGTTACCGTAGATCCTGGCTTTAAAAATTCTGGTTCTTGTCAGAGTGAAGTAACCTTCTTAGATGGAGAAAAGGGAGAATTAAAGTACCGTGGCTATTCGATTGAAGATCTAGCCGACGGAGCTGATTTCCTTGAAGTAGCTTATCTATTGATCTTTGGAGAATTACCTACTAAAGCTCAATTGACAAAATTCCAAAGCGATATCCACAAAGAATCTTTAGTGGATGAAGACCTAAAACTCATCTTAAAAAGTTTTCCGCGAAGCGCTCACCCTATGGGAGCTTTAGCTTCTTTAACCTCGGCATTAACAGCCTTTAATCCAGAATCTGTAGATATCGATTCTGAACAAGATATGTATGAGGCGATTGTTACAATTATGGCAAAGTTCCCAGTCTTATGCGCCTGGACCCATAGAAAAGTAAAAGGATTGCCGTTAAACTATAGCAATAGTGATTTAGGTTATGTTGATAATATCGCACAAATGATGTTCCGTCGTCCTACAGAGGCTTATGCTTCAAATGACATCGTCAATCGTGCATTGAATAAACTATTAATCTTACATGCAGATCACGAGCAAAACTGTTCAACCTCAACGGTTCGTATTGTTGGGTCATCTCACGCAGGCCTATTTGCTTCTATTTCTGCAGGGATTTCTGCCCTTTGGGGACCATTGCATGGTGGTGCTAACCAGGCAGTATTAGAGATGTTAGAAGCCATTGATAAAGATGGTGGAGATACAAAGAAGTTTATGGCTAAATCCAAAGACAAAAGCGATCCTTTCCGTTTAATGGGCTTTGGTCACCGTGTGTACAAGAACTTTGATCCACGTGCACGCATCATTAAAAAATCTGCAGATGAAGTATTAAACGAATTAGGGATTAATGACCCTATTCTAGATATTGCAAAAAGCCTAGAAAAAGAAGCATTAAGCGATCCTTACTTTGTAGATCGTAAATTGTACCCTAACGTTGATTTCTATTCTGGAATCATTTACCGTGCTTTAGGTATTCCTACAGAGATGTTTACGGTAATGTTCGCTTTAGGGCGTTTACCTGGCTGGATTGCTCAATGGAGAGAAATGCGCAAGAACAACGAGCCTATTGGTCGTCCAAGACAGATTTATACAGGGCAAGTTGATAAAGTGTTTAAAGACATTTCTAAGCGATAAATCGCTTATCCTTTCGCTAGATTGCGAATCATTCCTTTAAAAATAAAATAGTGGAAGGGGACTAGACTGTACCAGTATAGTCTCCCCCACAAACCTTTTGGTCTAAAGGTCGCCGTTTGGTATACCGTGTTTCCTTCAATTCTAAATTCTAACCAGGCTTCCCCAGGGAGTTTCATTTCTGCAAATAGCAGTAGACGCTTCCCTTTTTTATCGGCGAGTAAAACACGCCAAAAATCTAACGCATCTCCTGCGTAGATTTTATCAGAATGGGTTCTTCCCCTGCGCAAGCCCACTCCGCCAGAGAGTTGATCTAAATAGCCTCTTATCTTCCATAAAAAATTAGCGTAATACCAGCCTTGATTTCCCCCTATTTTCCACAGGGCAGTAAAGGTTTTTTCTGCATCGATATTATCCAGTCGCTGCGCATCTTTTAAAACGCCATATTGGGGCACTTGAATGTATCCATTTAATGTTTTATTGAGTCGCCCACTTACCATAGAGTCTTTCCAACTGCTAATTACAGAGTTTTGCTCGATGCGTTTAAAGGCCATTTGTATGGCTTGGTCATAAGTATAAGGCTCAATTTGAAGTATTTCTTGCAGGCGATTGTCTTTTGCAATGACTTCCATTTTCATACTGTCGACTAAATTTACTGCAAGTGGGTAAGAAGTAGAGGTAACAAAATGCAGCCAATAAGACGAAAGCCGTGGCGTCATTATTGGAACACTAAAGATCCAATTGCGAAAGCCCCTATTTTTTGCATAACGATGCAGCATTTCTTTGTAAGTAAGCACATCTGGTCCCCCGATGTCAAAACTTTGATTGAGACAAGCCGGGTGTAAAAGCACCCCATTAAGGTACTCCATTACATTTCTAATCGCGATGGGTTGCGACTTTGTTTTTACCCATTTAGGTGTGATCATTAAGGGCAGTTTTTCGCATAAATCCCGAATGATTTCAAAAGAAGCACTTCCAGATCCTACTATAATCCCTGCCCTTAAAACAGTTGCTGGAACAGTGGATTTTTTTAATATGTCTTCTACGTTTTTTCGCGAGGCAAGGTGCTTTGAGAGTTGGTCGTCATTGATAATACCACTTAAGTAAATGATCTGTTTAGCGTTTGTATCTTCCATTAAACGACAAAAGTTAGTGGCACAATCTGCTTCCATTTGAGTGAAATCCCCAATGTCAGACGACATAGAATGAATCAGATAGTAAGCTACGTCGATGTCTTGTGGTAGCGGGTTTTCTTTTGGCGAAGCCAAAAAATCAAGGGTAATTAACTTTAGTTTTTCTTTTAATTGCGGGGTGACAGAAAGGCGTTCTGGATCGCGCACAGTGCAATATACTTCATGCCCAGCATTAATCAAATAGGGGAGCAAGCGCATACCGATATAGCCATTTGCTCCAGTAACTAATATTTTCATAGCGTCTATATTTTATAGGTTGTCTATGGTAGGGGGCGCATTTTTTATCTTTAGGTCGCTTATTTTTCTAAAAAAAGCGTGAGTGCTTTTGTTTTTTGCAGCGACTTTAATTTTTGAATGATCTTTGTAGAGTGAGTATTCTTCGGCTTTGCCTTTATAAATCTTAAGCTTGTAATAGGGAATGACTAAGCCATAGGTTTCTAATAGGCTTCTAAAATGCACTATAATCCCCTTAGGACGCAATTCGACATTACATTGATTGATGTTTTGATCCAGCACTAATAAGTTGTGAATATCGATAGAGGTTTCTGTGATAAAAAGTTTTCCAGAGCCGATTCCACCCATTGCCCAGCGCTCTCTTAAACCAAAGGGTTTTCCTACTTCTTCTTCAATCGCACGCTTAATCTTTGGTTCATTATAAGAAATGTTGACCAGCATTTTTATTTTAAAGATAATGTATATAAACCCAAAAGAAGATTTTTTCTCTATAATAAGTATCTTTGCCCAAATTCTCGCATGAAAGCATTATCTGACCATCTATCCCCTGTTTTATCGAATTATCTAGCGTCTAACCATAAGGTTGAAATTGAGCAATTTGAGTTTCAACACACCCGCAAAGAATTTGAGGGTGATATCACCTTAGTGGTCTTTTCGCTATTGCGTCATATCAAAGCTAATCCAGTTGCTTTAGGCGAAGCGATAGGGGCGTATTTAGTCGAAACAGTTGATTATGTTACTGCCTTTAATGTGGTAAAAGGGTTTTTGAATTTATCGATTCAAGATAGTTTTTATGTCAGTCAATTAAAAGAAATTAAGGAGACAGCACAGTTTGGGCATGTTTCTATCCAAAAAGATAAAGGGGTTGCTTTAGTCGAATATTCTTCACCAAACACAAACAAACCCTTGCACTTAGGGCATATCAGGAACAATCTCTTGGGCTATGCTGTTGCTCAAATTCTTGAGGCCAGTGGACAGCGGGTTGTAAAAACACAAATCATTAATGACCGTGGAATCCATATTTGCAAATCCATGGTCGCTTGGCAAAAATATGGCGAAGGTGCTACCCCAGTAAGCACCGGCTTAAAAGGCGATAAGCTAGTAGGGAACTATTATGTGCGTTTTGATCAAGAGTATAAAAAGGAGATGGCAACTCTGGTTGCCAAAGGTAAATCAGAAGACGAGGCGAAAGTTGAAGCACCTCTTTTTGTCGCGGCTCAAAAGATGTTGCGCGACTGGGAAAAGGGAAAGCCTGAAGTGGTTGACTTGTGGAAAACCATGAATGGCTGGGTCTATGAAGGTTTTGATGTTACCTATAAAAACTTAGGCGTTTCTTTTGATTCACTCTATTATGAGAGTGACACCTATCTCTTAGGGAAAACCCTTATTGAAGAAGGCTTAGCCAAAAATATCTTATTTAAAAAAGAAGATGGTTCTGTTTGGATTGATCTCACAGAAGACGGTCTAGACGAAAAATTATTGTTGCGATCAGATGGAACAGCAGTGTATATGACCCAGGATTTAGGAACAGCCTTACAGCGCTTTAAAGATAATCCTACCATGAGTGGGATGGTTTATACCGTAGGAAATGAACAAGACTATCACTTTAAAGTGTTGTTTTTGATTTTGCAAAAATTGGGCTTTAGCTGGGCAGATTCTCTTTATCACTTAAGTTATGGGATGGTAGATCTTCCTCATGGAAAAATGAAAAGTCGCGAAGGAACGGTTGTTGATGCAGATGATCTGATGCGTGAAATGAGTGGGACAGCGGCTAAAATCTCAGAGGAGTTAGGAAAATTAGAAGGCATGTCTCAAGAAGATAAGGACGAATTGTATCATACCATTGGTCTGGGAGCCCTAAAGTATTTCATCTTAAAAGTGGATCCAAAGAAACGTATTTTATTTGATCCAGAAAGTTCTGTGGACTTTGCGGGTAATACGGGCCCTTTTATACAATATACCTATGCGCGTATTCAATCGATCTTGCGTAAAGCCCCAGAGGCAAGCCCTCAAGCAGCTGTGGCGAATATAGACGAACGCGAAAAAGAAATCATTAAGCACTTATTAGATTATCCAGTGGTAGTACAACAAGCTGCTTCGCAATACAGTCCTGCCTTAATTGCGAATTACAGTTATGATCTAGTAAAATTATTTAATTCTTTCTATCAAAATATTAGCATTCTAGGCGAAGAAGATGTGGCACAACGCGATTTAAGAATAACACTATCAAAAGAAGTGTCATTGATCTTACAGCAAAGTATGTCACTCTTAGGAATAGAGCTTCCTAGTAGAATGTAAGCCAAAAAAAAACCGCTCATTGAGCGGTTTTTTTTCTTTTTCATAAGTATTTTTTCCAATACTTGAGGGGATGGTTTACTTAGACTGAACAGCTAAGTTGTATACTACTAAACCAAATCCAATTTTGTTGATAGCATCACCGATGTTATAGATAACATCAAGGCTTAAGTTCATACCGAAAATTTGTCCAGCTTCACCATACCATCCAGCAGTACCTGCCATATAACCAATAGGATAAATTGCCCATCCAATTAAAACAAACTTAACAAGTGTGTTGTGTGCATCTTCTACAGCACCACCTGCAGCTACAGCTAATTTCTTAGCTTCACCCATGTAGATGTCATAAACGATCGCAAAATAAGCAAGACCTGATACTAATCCCCAGATAGCTGGTTGAGCTCCTGAAGTGTAAACAGCTTCTCCTAAATAACCAGTAACCAACATAATAACTGAAAGGCCAATCATGCGCCACATTAATTTTTTTGTTGCACCGGCAGCTCTAAGAATTAAATAAAATTCAACACACATTAATGGCACTGTTAAAATCCAGTCCACATAGCGGAAGAAAGTTGGTGAAGTTGCGTTTGATGCCCAGTAGTCACGCATGTACCAATAGTGTACAGCAGCGATAAACGTAATCAAACCTGAAACCAGGATAGACGTTTTCCACTTGTTGTCAAATGAACTCATAGAAAGGAAGAAAAACGCTGATGCTGCCATCATCGCCATACAACCTACAAAGAAAGTGAACCCTACGTAATCGTCTGTGGCCATTGCTGGAACCGCAGCGAATAAACTTAAAAATTTTTCCATAATAGAATTAATTATTTGTTTTTGTTTAGGTAAATTTAAAAAAAATTAAACTTACTCACTATATATATCAGTAAAATTTTATCATATAATCTTAATTATTCGTGATTTTAGGACTCAAAAAATACCAACTTCATATTTACATCACCCTTGCGTTTACATTTTTGGGGATATGGTTAAACGTTTGGATTCAGGCGCTTATCGCCTTCTTTATGATTTTTAGTTTAGGAATTATTCACGGTGCAAATGACCTCCAACTCATTCAAAAAAAAACCCAAAAAAAATCAAAAAACTTTTTTTTCGCCACCCTCCTCATTTATATAGGAGTGGTAGTAGCGGGAATTGCCCTTTTTTATCTGCTCCCTAGCTTTGGTTTACTCTTTTTTGTGGGCTTTAGTGCTTTTCATTTTGGAGAGCAGCATCTAGAGAGTAAGTTAGAGGTGGAATTATCTTCCTTTTTAAAGGTGTTGATCTATGTGGGTTATGGTATTTCGCTTTTTGGCTTACTCTTTACTTTACAATGGGACGAGGTGCATCAAGTCATCTACCTTATTAGTGGGCAATTTGTATCAAAACAATTCACAGAAGCTTTTTTCTTTATTGGTTTAGGACTCTTTGTTGTCAGTGGCTTGTTTTCTCCTAACCTTAGAGGCTGGTTGTTTTTTGAGACTGTGCTTTTAGCGTTTTTAGGTTTTTTCTTTTCTAGGGTATCTCTTGTGTTAGGTTTTGGCGTCTATTTTGTGATTTGGCATAGCCTTCCGTCAATGCAGGATCAATTAACTTTTTTATATCCTAAGGACCCTCAAAGGAATTGGAAATACCTCAAGTCTTCTGCGCCTTATTGGATCATCTCTTTAATCGGTCTCGCAGGGGTGTATTTCTTTTTTGATGTGCAGTCAGTCGCATTCTTGCCTTTGTTCTTTTCTTTTCTCGCGGCGATTACCTTTCCGCATACTGTAGTGATGGGGTGGTTGAAATTAAGTAAAGAAAAACCCACTGCCTCTCCTCAAAACCCTTCTAATATTCCCTCAAAATAAAGTACCTTTGTGGTTTAATGCAATCCTATGTTTGATAGTTTAAGTTCCAAATTAGATAAAGCCTTTCAAGTCCTAAAAGGACACGGTAAGATTACAGAAATCAACGTGGCTGAAACCCTCAAAGAGGTACGTCGCGCTCTACTTGATGCCGATGTCAATTTTAAAATTGCCAAAGAGTTTACCAATAAAGTCAAAGAAAAAGCTTTAGGTCAAGACGTATTGATCTCTTTAAATCCCGGACAATTAATGGTCAAAATCGTAAAAGACGAATTGACGCAATTGATGGGAAGCGAAGCAGTAGGCGTAAACCTCGCTTCAAAGCCTTCTGTCATTTTAATGTCGGGTTTACAAGGATCTGGTAAAACAACTTTGACAGGAAAACTAGCCCTGCATTTAAAGACTAAGAAAAGTACAAAGCCTTTATTGGTTGCCTGTGATGTTTATCGTCCTGCTGCTATTGATCAGCTAGGGATTGTTGCAGAACAAGTTGGGGTGCCTATTTATGAGGACCGCGACGAAAAGAATCCCGTAAAGATTGCGTTGGCTGGAATTGCCGAAGCAAAGAAACAAAACTGTGACTTAGTCATTGTCGATACCGCCGGTCGTTTAGCCGTGGATGAGGTCTTGATGAATGAAATTTCTGACATCCATAAAGCCATCACCCCAGATGAAACCCTCTTTGTGGTTGATGCCATGACAGGGCAAGATGCAGTAAATACTGCCAAAGCCTTTCACGATGTTTTGAATTTTGATGGGGTAGTGTTGACTAAACTTGACGGGGATACCCGTGGGGGAGCAGCCTTATCCATTAAAACAGTAGTCAACAAACCCATTAAGTTTATCGGAACTGGCGAAAAGATGGAAGCCTTAGATGTTTTCTATCCAGAACGTATGGCTGACCGTATCCTAGGGATGGGAGACGTGGTTTCTTTGGTCGAGCGTGCCCAGCAGCAGTTTGACGAAGCTGAAGCTCGAAAAATCAATAAGAAGATTGCCAAAAATCAATTTGGCTTTGACGATTTCCTTTCGCAGATTCAGCAAGTGAAAAAGATGGGGAATATGAAAGACTTGATGGGCATGATCCCTGGGATGGGAAAAGCCTTAAAAGGTGTTGATATTGATGACGATGCGTTCAAATATATTGAAGCCATTATCGGCTCGATGACGCCTAAAGAGCGCACTCAGCCTGACTTACTCAATATGAGTCGTAAAAAGCGCATTGCACGCGGTGCAGGTCGCGATATTAATGAGGTAAACCAAATGATCAAACAATTTCATCAAATGAGTAAGATGATGAAGATGATGCAAGGCGGCAAAGGCCGCCAAATGATGCAGATGATGCAAAACATGCGCTAAAACACACACTATATGATACGTCTAGACGGAAAGCAAACTTCAAACGAAATAAAAGAAGAAATTAAAGTCACCGTGAGTGAAATGAAAGCACGCGGAGAACGTATGCCGCATCTCGCCGCTGTATTAGTGGGAAATGATGGCGCCAGTTTGACCTATGTAGGCAGTAAAGTGCGTTCTTGTGAATATGTAGGCTTTGATTCGACCTTAATCCGTCTAGAAGAGGATATCACAGAAGACGCTCTTTTAGCGCAAATCGATACCTTAAATAAAGACGAAAGCTTAGATGGCTATATTGTGCAATTGCCGTTGCCTAAGCATATCGATGAAGAAAAGATTTTATTGGCCATCGATCCTAAAAAGGATGTCGATGGATTTCATCCGGCAAACTTTGGCCGTATGGCCCTAGAATTAGATGCCTTTATCCCTGCAACGCCTTTTGGGATTATGCAACTCCTTGAACGCTATAAAGTCCCCACCAGCGGAAAGCACTGTGTGGTCGTAGGGCGCAGTCATATTGTAGGCCGCCCCATCAGTATTTTAATGAGCCAAAAAGGGCCTGCTGGAAATGCTACCGTAACGGTCGCACATAGCCGTACAGAAAATTTAGCGGAACTCACCCGCCAAGCAGATATCATTGTTATGGCACTAGGGATTCCAGAATACCTTACCGCAGATATGGTCAAAGAAGGGGCTGCAATTATCGATGTGGGGATCACCCGTGTTCCAAATGAAAGCCACCCTAAAGGATATGTGATTAAAGGAGATGTCGCTTTTGACGAAGTCGCTCAAAAGTCCAGTTTTATCACTCCAGTTCCTGGAGGAGTAGGGCCCATGACCATTGCGATGCTCTTAAAGAATACCTTGCTTGCTAGGCAGTGGAATTTGTCTTAGGATGCTCCATTGCATTAAAGATTTGTAAGATTAAAAAGGCGAAACTCACGCCGGTTAAAATTAAAACCATACTCAGGTAACCGTCAGCAGAAAACGAAATTCGTATCAAGATGGTGGCGATAATAAAGCCCGTATTTCGAATCAGCTTGCTGTATTCTTCTGTATAGCGAAAAGAGATCAATAAGATCACCACATCTGCTAAAATCAACAGCGTAAAAAACTGATTAAAGAACAAGCTATCGATCTGGGCGACTTTTTGCTGGTTAATGACATCTAAAACCCATTGTCCAAAAGTAGCGATTGACATAATACTCAGTACCGCAAAAAGCATTACACTCACGATTTTCTTTGACGAAATAAAGCGCAATAAAGTGGGGTCTTCGACTGGGCGTTTTGGCAAGCGTTGCTTGCTTAAATTAAATAAAAAGATCAGTAGGAATAAGATTAGAAATCCTAGTAAGTCCACGGCTAACTCTAAGTTATGTGCGTCATAATACCATTCTCCGCTTAAGTTCATTTGTGGGATATCCTTAAAGATTTTGCGAATTACAATAAGCGAAATAATCTCAAATTGTTTTGAAACACAAGAGGTGAAAGAACGCGGTAAATAAAACAGCAGTAAGTAAATCTCATAAATCAGGATCAATGAAAAAGGCGTGTATATGGCAGAGATAGGATCGTTGAGTAACTCTGGATAAAGCGAAGAAAATAAACTTATGCCCTGTGCTTCTAAAAAGATAAGACTAAGGTGAATAACAAAGCCTATTCCTGCTAGGAGTAAGATGGTGTTTTCTAATTTTTTTTGAACAGTGGGAGCAAATACAGCAGCATAAAGCTCATTAAAGAAAGTACGGATAGAATGCATTTAGGTGGCGAACAATTGATCGATATGTTTAAAACTTTTGAATTCTAACGCATTGCCGGAAGGATCATAAAAGAACATCGTTAGCTGTTCTCCCGGAAGGCCTTCAAAACGAAGGTAGGGGGCGATTTGAAATTCAATGTTTTGGTCGATCAAACGTTGGCTAAAGTTTTGGAATACTTCCCAGTCCAAAACAACGCCAAAGTGCGGCACCGGCACGGCTTTTCCATCTACTTCGTTGAAGTGTTTATAGCCTTTGTGGCTTTTGTCTTCGTGCAATACCAATTGATGCCCAAAGAAGGAATAGTCTGCCCAGTGTTCGCTAGAACGCCCAGGGGTACAGCCTAAAATATCTTCATAGAATGAAACAGCAGCAGCTAAATTACTTACAGGTATTGCTAAATGGAAGGGTGCTAATGACGCCATATGTAAAGGTACATAATTTTAGGAGAAGGCATTGATAAAATAGTATCTTTGCCCGCGATGGATAAGACGACACAACAACAAGTAGATGCAGGAGTGGTATTGCCTTTGATGGAGGCCTTTTACACCCTTCAGGGGGAAGGCTATCACAAGGGGAGTGCAGCTTATTTTATCCGCATTGGAGGTTGTGATGTGGGCTGTCACTGGTGTGATGTAAAAGAAAGTTGGGATGCAGAAAAGCACCCTCCCACGCACATTGATACCATTGTAACAAATGCCAAAAAATATTCAGATACCATTGTCATTACTGGGGGAGAGCCCTTGATGTGGGACATGCAACCCTTGACTACTGCCCTTTTAGAAAAGGGGATGAAAATCCATATTGAAACCTCTGGTGCCTATGAGATTACGGGGCACTGGGACTGGTTTTGCTTATCGCCAAAGAAAAATAAATTACCTACTGATGAAGCTGCGGCTCGCGCCGATGAACTCAAGGTGATTATCTACAATAAAGATGATTTTCGCTTCGCGGAAGAACAAGCGCAAAGAGTTGGCAAAGACTGTGTTTTATATTTACAACCTGAGTGGAGCAAGCGCGATACAATGATGCCTATAATGGTGGATTATGTCTTGGCAAATCCACAATGGAAAGTGTCTTTGCAGACCCATAAATACCTCAATATCCCTTAGGCGATTGTTAGTCTGGCGAGGAAGTCATAATTGGGCCCATCCAATATTTTTTCACAGTTTAATCCGGCCAGTTCAGCGGCTTGAGACAAGTGCTCAAAATCTAAGTAAAGCCATGGAAATTCTTCTGTTTCATCCTTAAAACCGATCCCAAATTCCAACTCCCCATAATAGGTTTCGGCATTACGCCAATCTTCTTGTTCCTCTTCTTCAAAAAGATAGATAAGGTCAGAAGAATCTAAGAGGATTTGCCCCTCTGGGTTTAACAAAGTTTTTAAATGCTGAAGTAAAGGCAGTACTCCCTGAAAATCTTTAGCTACTCCCAGGCCATTCATCATAAGTAGTAGAGTGTCAAAAGTTCCTTTGTTAAAGTCGAGAATAGATTGATGGAAGACGTGATTAACGCCTCTTTCTTTAGCGATTTTGGCTGCGCCAAAAGAGCTATCGAGGGCAGTGACGGCAAAGCCCTTTTCATTTTGCAAATACAAACTATGGCTCCCGCTACCACAGCCTATATCGAGAACTTTTCCATGGGACAGAGCTAGGGCTTTTTGTTCGATATTCGGCATTTCTTTATAGTCGCGGAAGAAATAGGCGAGGGGTACAGGATCTTCTTCAGTAAGAGAAGTCCAAGTAAGGAGCTGTTGTTTCCCAGGGGATTGATGATAATCAAGCAAAGCTTTTCCAAAGAGATCTTCCAAAATAAAGTAGTTTTGTTAAAAATTAAGTAGCATGCGCGAGCAGTTGGAGCAATTACCGCAACGAGCCAAAGATACGGCAAGGGAAACGAAAAGTTTTTTTCAGCGATTAAAAAAACGTCCACCCAAAAAATTAGATGAAATCACCCAAGACATTCACGAAGAAGTTTTTGCTCAAACTAACTGTCTCGATTGTGCGAATTGCTGCAAAACCACAGGCCCTTTATTTGAAAGAAAAGACATCACGCGAATTGCGAAATATTTACGTCTAAAACCCGCACAATTTGAAGCGCAATACTTAGGTGTAGATGAAGATAACGACTGGGTTTTACAAGAAGTTCCATGTGCTTTTTTAGGAGAAGATAATGCTTGTTCGATCTATGATGTAAGGCCAAAGGCTTGTAGAGAATTCCCGCATACTGATCGCCCTAAAATTTATCAAATTGCACAGCATACACAAAAGAATGTAGCCATTTGCCCTGCTGCTTTTTCCATTGTCGAAAAAATGAAAGAGCGCCTGTATTAATTTGGGTAGAGTAAGTACTTTTTTCGCATTGTTTTAAACTGTGAAAGCTGTGGTTCCCAGCTGTTGCGAATCTCCATTTCTGACCAGCCATTTTTGATTTGTTCTTCCAGTTTTTTTGTACCTGCTAGGTAGGCAAAACGGGAGATGAAAAAGGCCTCTTTCTCGGGGTATTGACGGTAGGCTTCTATGAGCCATTTTAATTCAAAGCGATTGATTCTAGGGTGTGATTGTAGGTTTTTTCCGATGCATTTTTCGCCTTCTAATTTGGGGTATTTTGCCCCAAAATTGGGTTGAGGTGTAAAGCTAAAGTCTCCCTTAAAAGATGGGTGTCCGTAGATTTGAAATTGTTGTTCTGTCCCCCGGCCTATACTCACTACGGTACGTTCAAAAAGGCATAAACTTGGATAGAGATTGATCGCTTTTGCATTGGGTAAATTAGGCGAGGGTCGAACCGGTAAATTATAAGCACTTTGATGCGTATAGCCCTCTATTTTAATCACTCTTAAGTCACATTTTATTTTGTTGTTTAACCAGCCCTCTTCATTAATCATATGTGCAAATTCGCCCAAGGTTAAACCGTGTACAATGGGGATGTTGTGCATCCCTAAATAGCTCTTAAATTCGTCCTCCATTACGGGGCCATCGACATAGTGTCCGTTAGGGTTGGGACGATCTAAAATAAGCAGGGGGATATTACTTTCGGCGCAAGCCTCCAGAATAAGATGCAGGGTTGAGAGGTAGGTGTAAAAGCGAGCACCTACATCTTGTAAATCAAAGACAATAATATCTAAATCTTCTAGCTGTTCTGCTTGCGGTTTTTTGTTTTTTCCGTGTAGGGAAATGATGGGTAATTGCGTGAGGGAATCAATCTCATCTTTAATCATTGCACCATTGTCTTCTCGACTTCTAAAGCCGTGTTCTGGAGCAAAAATCTTTTTGATATCGATGTTGTGTGACAAAAGTGAATCAATCAAATGAGTTGCTTTTCCGTTGCGGTATATTTTACTGGCGGCATGAGCGACAACGCCTACTTTTTTGTTTTTAAGCAAGGGAAGGTATTGCGCTGTATGTTGTGCTGCAGGGAAGATTTGCGCTTGAAGAGGATTCCCCCCTAAAAGCAGGCACAAAAAAGCGAATAAAAATGTATTTTTGAAATAATCTAAAGAAAGCATTCCTTGAATTTTGAATTTTTTATAGCCCAGCGCATGCGCTCGTCCTCTACTAGCGAAAGTACGGTTTCGGGGCGGATTATAAAAATAGCGATAGCTGCCATTGCACTGGGGATGGTGATGATGTTGATTGCTTTAGGGACAAGTTTAGGGTTACAACGAGAAATCAAGGCTAAGACGATTGCTTTGAGTGGTGATATTCGAATTGCTCCATTTGAAAACAACAATTCGAGTATTTCTATCACTCCCATTGATACCGTTGAATTGCGCAAAGACAGCTGGTGGGATAAAAATCAAGTGGCACGTTTATATCCATATGTTGCCAAAGGGGTTTTGTTAAAAACCAAAAGTGAATTTGAAGGAGGTGTTGTGAAAGGGGTTGATCAAAACTATCCTTGGGAGAAATTATTTCCTTATTTGGTAGAAGGAAGTTTTCCTGTTTTTGATTCGACACTTTCAAAAGAAATTGTTTTATCTCAAACCCTTGCACAAAAACTGAAGCTCAATTTAGGAGACCGTGTCACGGCTTATTTTCAAAATGACGATCCAGGGGCAGTTCCTCGCATTCGCTATTTTAATCTTGTTGCCATTTATCAAACGGGTTTTCCTGATTTTGACAATAGTTTTGCTTTTGTCGATATGAAGCAAGTGCAGAAAATTAATGGTTGGACAAATCGACAAATTGGTGGAGTGGAGGTTTTTTTAAAACCAAAAGCAAATGCAATTCCTTATGCAGAGAAAATTTATAACGAACTACCTCCTCATATAGATGTGCAGCGTGTTGATCAATTGTATCAAGGGATATTTGATTGGATAGCGCTTTTTGATTTTAATGTTTTAATTATTTTAATTGTAATGATCCTAGTGGGAACATTGAATATGACAACCGCGCTACTGGTTTTGATCTTAGAACGGTCTCGAATGGTAGGCGTTTTGAAATCTTTAGGAGCGAATAATCGCCAAATTCAAAAGGTCTTTTTGTGGAATGCCGTTTACATTATTTTGAGAGGGTTAGTCTGGGGTAACGTGCTGGGCTTATCTTTCTTAGTGGGGCAATCATATTATGGATGGATCGCCTTAGATCCAGCAAATTATTTTGTTTCTACTGTCCCGATTGCCTTGCCTATTCCGCTATTTGTAGGACTTAACTTAATGGTTTTGAGTGTATGTAGTTTATTATTGTGGATTCCTTCGCTTATAGTTGGGAGAATTGATCCTACTGAAGTTGTTCGTTTTCGCTAGTTTTCTCATTCTTTTGCTCTTGTTTATTATTTCAAAATTGTAGATTTGTATTAATTAGACTTATGCAATACGCCAAAAATATTTTAGAAACCATTGGAAACACTCCTCTAGTTAAACTCAATACAATTACCAAAGAAGTTAAGGGCTTAGTTTTAGCAAAGATAGAAAGCTTTAATCCCGGTAATTCTGTGAAAGATCGCATGGCTTTAAAGATGATAGAAGATGCAGAGGCAGATGGGCGATTACAACCTGGGGGAACTATTGTAGAAGGAACCTCTGGAAATACAGGAATGGGACTTGCCCTAGCGGCGATTGTAAAGGGATATAAATTGATTTGTGTCTCTACCGATAAACAATCCAAAGAAAAATTTGATGTCCTTAGAGCAGTTGGTGCAGAAGTAATAGTATGTCCCACAGATGTTGCTCCAGACGATCCCCGTTCTTATTATTCAACTTCAAAGCGAATAGGGGAAGAGACGCCTAATGCATGGTATGTTAATCAATATGACAATCCTTCGAATGCGCAAGCACATTATGAGCAAACAGGGCCAGAAATCTGGGAACAGACTGGTGGGAAGATTACGCATTTTGTTGTGGGAGTTGGGACAGGAGGAACGATTTCTGGCGTGGCAAAATATTTAAAAGAGAAAAACCCCGCGATTAAAATTTGGGGGATTGACACCTATGGATCGGTCTTTAAAAAGTACCATGAAACAGGAATATTTGATGAAAATGAAATTTATCCCTACATCACCGAAGGGATAGGGGAAGATATTCTCCCTGCAAATGTTAACTTTTCATTAATTGATCATTTTGAAAAAGTAACCGATAAGGATGCTGCTGTTTATACAAGACGACTGGCAAGAGAGGAAGGTGTTTTTGCCGGAAATTCTTGCGGAGCAGCAATCAAGGGTTTATTGCAGTTAAAAAATCATTTTTATGAGGATGACGTGGTAGTAGTGCTGCTGCATGATTCGGGGTCAAGATATATAGGAAAAATATACAATGATATTTGGATGAAAGAACAAAATTTCATTTAATAACTTTGTTAATTACGTCGAAAATAAAAAAATATTTATTTATAATATTTATATATTTTAGACGTTAATAGTTTGATAAGTAGAGTAGATTGTATCAAGTAGTAAAATCATATTTTAAGCACCTTTTGGTGTTGAAGTTTTTAATTTTGTCTTCCACGACTATGTGGGGGCAAAATCCTGACATTCGTTTAAACAACCGAAGTCAAGTCATTGTTCCAGCTTCTGGGGACAGCGTTCAGTTTTGTTCTGACGCTGGTTCAAACTTAAAATTTCAAGTAAGTAACGAATCATCAGGTTTTCCTAATTACATTGATCTTACGACAAAAAACTTAATCGCTACTTTAACGATACTATCCCCTAATACATTCGCTCCTTCAGGTACAACTACTGTTCACTACTTCAACGATTCTACTTTATCAAACTCTGCTTCGGGGACAACAGTGATATCTGCACCAGGTTACGCTCAATTTGATTGGCCCGCTCCTTTACAGTTTAATTCAACCGGTTCTACGACGATTGAAATTACTGTAGCGGTTTCTGGGACGGCATATCCAGATGCAACTGCAGATAACACCGTTACCTATGAGATTAATATTTTATCTAATCCTAATCAGCCTACCTTAACGACAAATTATGGAAATGCAAATCCTGTAGATATTTGCCCTGGGAATAATGTTAGGATCACTGCTTCTACAGTAGGTAATGAATATGAGTTTTACCGAAATGGAACATTATTAGCACCGCGACAAACCAGTAATATATTAGATACCACGTCTTTAGGAGATAATGATACGGTGTTGGTGATTGCCTATTTTACCAATGGGTGTGGGCGGACGAGTAACAATCTATTTTTTAATGTTGATCCAATTCCCGCTGGAGTTCTTTCTTCTGATGCGCCAAATGACACTACCTGTGAGGGTGGTGATGTTTTGTTTACAGCAAATGGTGGAGGGGTAAACGGTTGGTACGAGTTTTTGGTTAACAATACCATCATGCAGGCCAGCTCTACTGTTTCAACCTATTCTTATGGCCCAGTTTTAACAGATAATGTATCGGTTACAGTGAGAACTTGGACCAGTAGTATTACTAATTGTTATGATGAGGATACCATTAATTTACATCTCAATTCTGTTTCTGGCGTTAATGAAATTGACAATCCTTCTATAATATGTGCTGGAGATGTTCCTTCAACGATTTTAAGTAACCAAGTATTTACCGCAGATCGTGCACTCGAAGGTGCTACAATTAGTCATCAATGGCAAAGCCGAATTAATGGCGGTACTTTTGCTGATATAGCAGGTGCGACAACTGTTACTTATTCGCCTAGTGCCTTAAGTACAACGACCTACTTTAGACGTTTAACTTATTCTACCTTTAATAGTGTAACCTGTACTACATCGGCTGCATCTGCGACCTCTAACGTTGTGACAGTTACAGTTAACCCTAATACTTCTGCCTCTTTAAGTGTTAATGCACTTAATAGAACAGTATGTGATGGAATTGATATAATTGTAGATGCTTCTGCTTCTTTAAACGGGGGTAGCTACCGTTTTTATGTAAATGGTAATCCTTATGGAGCAGTACAAAACACTCCTACGGCCACAATTTTGGCGTCAGCCTTAACGGATAATGCGACCATTACTGTACGTGTTTATTATGGAGCAGGTGGAGCAGGTTGTTTTAGTGATGATGATTTTGTTTTAAGAATTAATGAAATAACAGGTTCCAATACCATTGGAAATGCCCAAAGTGTTTGTGCTGGAGAACTGCCAAATCCATTTACCAATACCGCTACCCCTACAGCATCAAGAGCTGCTGATGGTGCAACTTTAATCTATCAATGGCAGAGTAGACAATTAGGCGGAACATTTGCAGATATTTTAAGCGCTACTAATCTGATTTACAGTCCAACAGCTGTTAGTACCACCACAGAATATCGTCGATTAGCGGTATCTACATTTAATAATGTAAGTTGTACAACAACCTCAAATATTGTTCAATTAACTGTAACTGGAGGTGCTGCACCTACAGTTAATATGCTTACAAGCAACATGGATTTTGTCCATTGTCCAACAGATGATATTGTTTTAGATGCTTCTTCTTCTTCAGGTGCCCAAAGTTATGCTTATACCTTAAATGGTGTACAACAAGCGGCAACCCCAACAAGTACCGCATCTTTTACATTTTTAGCTGGAACAGTAGCTGATGGAGATACCATCGGGGTAATTGCTTATTCTGGTTTATCTGGAACAGGTTGTAGTAACGCTGTTTCGCAGACCATCAGATTAAATAGCATTACAGGAACAAATACATTAGGAGGAGCCCAAACGGTTTGTAGTGGAGATGATCCTGCAATATTGACTGGTGCTGTTGCAACATCTGTGCTGGGTGGTTCAATTTCTTATCAGTGGCAAAGTAGAACAGGAGTAAATTCTTTTACAAATATTAGCGGTGCTACCGTACAAAATTATGATCCGCCTACGTTAACTGTTACAACAGATTTTAGACGTGTAGCTACGTCTACTGTTAGTGGATCAATCTGTTCTGTAGAATCAATTTCTGTCCGTGTTACAGCAGATCCAGCGCCAACAGCAATTCTAAATGGAGGAACCACTCCTTCTTGTACAGGAGATAACATTGTCTTTACTGCCTCTGGTGGTACGCGATATGAATTCTTCTTGAATGGGGTAAGTATGGCTGCTTCTAGTACTTCGAATACTATTTCTTCGACTACATTAAATGACGGGGAGCAAGTAAGTGTTCGTGTTACAAATGCACAAGGCTGTTCGATGTTATCCTCAAATACAACTGTTAACATTAGCGCAATTCCATCAGCAGGAATTATTTCTGGTTTTGCTGCAGATACTATTTGTGAAGGTGAATATCCCGTCTTTACGGCTACTCCAGCCAATGCAGCCTTTACCTATGACTTTTATGTAGATGGCGTATACCAAAATCTAGGGGTTACAACCAATACATTTGACACTTCTTTATCTACTTACACTTTAGTCGATAACAGTGTGGTAAGTGTTATTATATCGAATGCAGCAAGTTGTACAAGTTCTTCTAGTGTTACAATGCGCGTTCTCTTTACAACAGGGACGAACACCATTAGCGGGGCTGCTACTACCGTTTGTGTGGGAGATGATCCTGCTGCGATTACGAGTGACTCGGTGCCCTCTACAGCTTCGACAGATACTACGATTAGTTATCAATGGCAAAGTTGGACCTATGGAGGTAGTTTTACCGATATTCCAGGGGCAACGGGATTAAATTATGATCCATCTGCGATATCAACAACGACAGCATTTAGAAGATTAGCATATGTTAGCTTAGGGTCTAAAACCTGTCCTGTTTCTGGGGATATTGAAACTGCCGCTTCTAATGTGGTGACCATTACAGTAAATACCACTGCTTTACCCGCTATTAGTTTTATTAGTGGTGCGACAAATGATATAATATGCGAAGGAGACGATTTAACTTTTGATGCAAGCGGTACGACTGGAGCGAACAGTTTCCAGTTTTTCGTTAACAATATTAGTCAAGGGCCATCGAGTACTGCATCTACTTTATTAGTCACTTCTTCCATGTTGACTGATGGATCGACTGTTCGGGTTCATGCTACTTCAACAGCCACTTCTCCTTGCTTTAGTGCATTTACCATCACCATGCGTGTTAATTCGTTTACGGGAACGAATACCATTGGTAATGGACAAAATATTTGTGAGAACGATAATCCAGCCGTTCTTACGTCAGTTCAAGTTCCAACACCTGCTTTAGGCGGGGCTAACTTGACCTATATATGGCAAAGTAGAACAGGAACGAATACGTTTGCGAATATCGCTTCTACAAACTCACCCACCTATGATCCTCCAGTTCTTTCTAAGGATACAGATTTCCGTCGTATCGCTAGATCAGAATTTAATGGGGTGATCTGTGAAGACATAAGTAATTTTGTCACTATTCAAGTTGATCCAGCGCCAATCGCAACATTGACGGGATCTTCAACGGCATGTCTAGGAGAGACAGTTACCTTTTCTGCAACTGGTGGTGGCTTATATGAATTCTTTAGAAACAATGTTTCTATAGCACCTATAAGTGCAACAAATAACGTTACGACTACCGTTAATAATGGAGATTTAATAAGAGTTGAAGTAACAGATACAAATAGTTGTACTGCAGATAGTGCTACAATTACCATGACGGTGACAAATCCACCTGTTGCGACAATTTCTTCAGGATTGACTGAGAATATCATATGTGAAGATGATACACCGATCTTTACAGCAGGTCCAGCGGTTGCGGGATATACCTATGATTTTTACCTAAATAGTGTCCTTCAAACGATTGGGGTTTCGAACAATACTTTTGATACATCACTATTAGGTGCTTCACTGCCTAATAATGCATTAATTGAGGTTACTATAACCGACGCGAATGGCTGCTCTGACACTGCTTCTTTGACAATGTTAGTGAACTCATGGAGTGGAACTAATAGCGTTACAGGGGTACAGACGATTTGCTTAGGTGGTACACCTACAACCTTATTTAACGATCAAGCACCAACGGCTGATTTAGCTTCTTCTACAATTGTTTATCAATGGCAAAGTAGAACTGGCTTAAATGCATTTACAGACATGCCTGGTGCTACAGCTCAAACATTCTCACCATCGGTATTGTCTACTACGACCGCCTATAGACGTTTAGCTTATGTACAAATTAACGGGGTTTCTTGTCCATCAAGTGTTGCCTCTGCAGCTTCTAATATTGTTACTGTTACAGTTGATTCAAATTCAGCACCAACTGTAAGCTTTACTTCTGGTTATGCTAATGATACCATGTGCGATGGGGATAGTATTGTTTTTGATGCTAGTGGTACTACAGGAGCTAATTATTATGAATTCTTAGTCAATGGACTAACGCAAGGCGCTTCTTCAACGGTAGCAACTTTTACCCCAACGGGTGCTTTATCTGATGGCGCAACAGTAACTGTACGAGCGTATTCGGCTTCTGTTTCTACTTGTTTCTCTGAAGCAACTATTACCATGAGAGTCGTTGATTTAACGACATCAAATACAGTTTCCTCTTCTCAATTTATTTGTGAAAATGATATCCCTGCGATCATGACAGGGAACCTAGTTACGTCAAATATTGGAAATGTAACTTACCAATGGCAGAGTAGAACAGGAACAAATTCGTTTATAGATATAACAGGAGAGACTTCTCAAAACCACAGCCCAACAACTGTACTAGCGATTTCGACAGATTTTCGTCGTTTAGCTAGAGCGACATTTAATGGAATTAGTTGTGATGAGGTAAGTAATATTATTTCAATAGTTGTAAATCCTGCTCCTGTGGCAAGTTTGATTGGGACAAATACCGCTTGTGCTGGAGAAGAAGTTACATTTAGTGCAACAGGAGGGACCTCTTATGAATTCTTCCGCAATAACATTAGCTTAGGATCGATTAGTGCTTCTAATGTATTAACGCGAACTGACTTAGTTAATGGCGATCAAATTAAAGTTGCCGTTACAAACTCGAATAGTTGTACAGCAGAAAGTTCAGTGCTTACTATGTCAGTAAGTAATCCACCAGCAGCTACAATTTCTTCAGGATTGACTGGAGATATTATGTGTGAAGGAGATTTCCCCGTCTTTACTGCAGGACCAGCAAATGCAGCTTTTACTTATCAATTCTTTGTAGGCGGTATAGCACAAGTTTTAGGGGTAAGCACTAACACATTCGATACGGCAGCAGCAGGTTTAAGTCTTGTTTCGACAACAATTATTATTGTAGAAGTTACTAATGCTGATGGTTGTACTGAAAGTGCTTCTCTTACTTTAAAGGTAAATGGTCTTGACGGGGTGAACACTATTACAGGTTCCCAAACAATATGTTCTGGATATGACCCCGTAGCTATAACAAATGATCAATTACCAACTGCTGATTTAGCTGGGGCAGTAATCAGCTATCAATGGCAGAGCAGAACAGGAGTAAATCCTTTTGTAGATATTCCAGGTGGGACCAACATTACATACGATCCTTCCACTTTAGTAACGACTACTGCTTATCGTCGTTTAGTGTATTCGACTTTTAATGGCATTCAATGTCCATCAAATGTAGCTTCAGCGGCATCTAATATTGTTACGATTACAGTAGATCCAAATGCTGCCCCAATTGTTAATTTTTCATCTGGATTAGTTAATAATGTGGTCTGTGAGGGAGACAGTATTCTCTTTGATGCGAGTAGCACGACTGGTGCGACACGTTATGAGTACTTTATTAATGGAATGTTACAAGGAGCTTCGACAACAGTTTCAACCTTTACTGTTGCTGGAGGAACAATCTCTGATGGAGATGTAGTTCGAGTTATTGCTTATTCTGGATCTACAACAAACTGTTCTGCAGAGCAAAGTATAACGATTACAGTAAACGATCAATCGGCTAATACGCTTGATACTGCCGTTAGTTCACAAACAATATGTTCTGGTGAAACACCTTCACAATTGTCTGGTCCTTCTGTAACTGGAACACCAACAGATGATATTAGTTATCAATGGCAAAGTCGTCAAGGAACAAATTCATTTACCGATATTATAGGAGCAACGTCTCAGAACTATGTTTTTGGATCTCCAATGTTTACAACTACAAGCTTTAGACGTTTGGCCATTAATACAGTGAATGGAGTACAATGTTCTACAGAAAGTAATGTAGTTACGGTTACCGTTGGCGCTGGTCCAGCACCTACAGCAACCTTAATTAATGATCAGCCTGCTAGTACAGCTTGTGCTGGAGATAATTTCCTTTTCACAGCGACAGGAGATGCTTCTAGTAGTTTTGAATTCTTTGTCAATGGAGTAACACAAGGAGCTCCATCTTCAGTGAATACTATTTCATTATCGTTAAATGACAATGATTTAGTTCGAGTGGACGTATTCCCTAGAGCAGGTGGTGTAGGATGTCCTAGTCAAGTAGATTTGACTGTACGTGTTAACACGATTAATGGAAATAATGATATAGGTGGAATTCAGTCGATATGTTTTGGAGATGATCCAGCATTGATTACTTCGATCAATATTCCAACTTCAGCTACTGGTTCAATTACCTATCAATGGCAAAGTAGAACGATATCAGGCACATTTAATAATATTAGTGGAGCGAATAGTATCACATATGATCCTTCTACTTTAAATGTCACGACTATATTTAGAAGGCAAGCGATTAGTATCTTAAATACTGTCGCTTGTATTGATAATAGTAATACCATCACAGTAACTGTAGATCCTGTAGCAATAATTTCAGGTTCATTAGCGTCAGATCAACCATCTAATACGGTTTGTGCAAATGACAATGGTAATATTACATTTACTGCTTCACCAGCAGGTGCTTCCAGTTATGATTTCTATATTAATGGTGTTACAGCTCAAGTTTCCAGTACATCTCAAACATATGTAGCAAGTATTACAAGTTTTGATGATGGTGATATCGTATTAGTTCGTTTTATGAATGGCTCGGGTTGTTTTAGTGAACTAGATTTAACGATTAATGTAAATGAATCGACAGCGGGAAGTATTTCTGGCGCTCAAACAGTATGTTTTGGCGATACGCCATCTTTATTAACTTCTACAGCATCAGCGACAACTAACGGTGTAACTGCAACAAATGGAGATTATCAATGGCAAAGTTCTACAGATGCAATAACATGGAACGATATTATAGGTGCAACTGCTCCTAATTATCAGCCACCTGCATCACCTCCTCCAACTACTTATTATCGTCGTCAGGTGGTAAGTGTTAGAAATGGTGTAACCTGTAGATCTACGTCAAACGATATAATAGTTACGATTAACGCCTTACCTGTGCCAAGTTTAACAGCTAAAGGTGGAGCAGTAACTGCAGCAGCTACAATGAGTATTTGCTTAGGCGAAGCAGTCGCCTTTGTAGCATCAGGAGCGGTAGAATATGAATTTATGCTTAACGGTATGACCGCGCAAGCAAGATCTGCTAGTAATACTTATGTCACAACTGGTTTAACAAATAGTGATGAAATAACGGTAGTCGCTTATGATAGTGCAACTGCAACTGCATGTTCAAACGAATCTGGTGCCATTGAAGTTGATATTTCTGCTGCTCCAGTAGCATCACTTTCTTCTAGTGCTGCAAATAACACTTTCTGTCTAGGAGATGCTGTAACATTTACCGCAGGATCAGGTGGAGTTAGTCCTGCTTACTATGAGTTTAAGATTAATAATTTCACTTATCAAAATACAACATCTTCCACTTTTGATCCAGCAGATTATTCTATTGTATTGAGTGGAGGAGAACAAATTGAAGTAGTTGTAAGTTCTTTAAGTAGTTGTACAAGTGTTGCCACTTTAACCATGGTAGTAAATGGGATTTCAACTGTAGGAACAATAACGTCAACAACTGCAACTGTTTGCTCTGGTGAAATCCCTTCTGCATTTATTGGTCAGACTGCAGCGGCATCAGGAACAATTACTTATCAATGGCAACAGTCATTAGATAATACCAATTATTCAGATATTTCTGGGGCAACATCGCAAAACTATACTCCCACAGTAGCATTAGCGACAACGACTTTCTTCCGAAGAACAGCAATTAGTAATTTAAGTAGCGTTAGTTGTGAAGACTTTTCTCTTCCTTTCCAGGTTGAAGTTAATCCTTCTCCTATTGCTGGTTTATCTGCTATTCCTGGATCGTTGAATGCACCTGCGACAATGAATTTATGTGAAGGAGAAACTGCGACTTTCTCAGGATCTGGAGGGGTATCTTATGAATTCTTTGTTAACGGGACTAGTATTGCTGCCCGCTCAACTGTAAATACAATAAGCTTAACAGCAAATGCTACTAGTTCACTGGTTAATAATAGTACAGTTTATGTTCGTGTTTATGATACCGCGACAGGTACAGCATGTTTTGAAGATTCGGCTTTAATGACTGTATTTGTTAATCCTACTCCAACAGTAGGGATTAGCTCAAGCAACTTTAATAATGAAATTTGTACGGGGGATCTAATCACTTTTACGGCGAATTCAACTGCAGCAAGTCCTACTTTTGAATTTTTCGTAAATAATGTTTCTTATCAAACAAGTTCTACAAATATTTTTGACCCTGCTGTTTACTCTGTTTTAATTGATGGAGGAGATGTTATTAAGGTCGAAGTGATTACCGCTGCGGCGAGTTGCAGTAGTGCAATTGCCTCATTGACTGTTGTAGAAAACGTTATTACTACCGTAGGAACGATTACGATAGCTACGCCAACGGTTTGTTTAAATGATACGATTCCAGCGATGATAGGAGGTGCAGGTGTAGCATCAGGAACGGTTAGTTACCAGTGGCAACAAAGGGATCAAACGACTGCTTTTGCTGATATCACTGGAGCGACCTCACAGAACTATACCCCTACCAGTGCGTTAGTTACCGATACGTTCTTCCAAAGAATTACTATTAGCACATTGTCATCTGGATTTGTTTGTCAAGACTCTAGTAACACTATATCGGTATTAGTAGACAATCCACCAGCAGCAATATTAACGGCTAACGTAAACGGATCAGTGCTAACAGCAGCGACTACAGCGACAATATGTAATGGGGAAGAAGTGGCCTTCTATGCTAATGCAGTAGCAGGGGGATCATATGAGTTCTTAGTCGACGGTATTGTTTTAAGATCAAGAGCGGACTCAAATGTTTACAGTACAACCGCCTTAATTGCAAACAACCAAGTAACGGTAAGAGTATTTGATCAAAACACAGCTGCAGCACCAGCGGGCTGTTTTGCAGAGTCAGATGCGATAGATATATTAATCACAGCTGCCCCAACCTTAACGGTAACCTCTACTGCTATAGGGAATGAGATATGTGAGGGTGATACACCAACCTTCTTCGCTAATGCATCAATAGCAGGAGCGACTTACGACTTCATGATTAATGGTGTATCCTATCAAAACAGTACGACTCAATCGTTTGATCCTTTAGGATATGGTCAGACTATAGGCAATGGAGATGTGATAGAAGTAACTGCTTCAACAGGAGTTGCGAGTTGTAGTAGTGTTACAGCGAGCCTAACTGTTTTAACCAATGCGATTACGACAGTAGGAATAATTACAGTGGCTACGCCAACGGTTTGTTTAAATGATACGATTCCAGCGATGATAGGGGCTGCAGGTGTAGCATCAGGAACGGTTAGTTACCAGTGGCAACGTAGAAATCAGACGACAACAGTCTTTACTGATATTACAGGCGCGACATCACAGAACTATACCCCAACGGTAGGCACCTTATTAACGACCGACACCTTCTTTAGAAGGATAACGATTAGTAATACAGGAACAACAACATGTGAGCAAGAAGGAAACACTATATCGGTATTAGTAGACAATCCACCAGCAGCAATATTAACGGCTAACGTAAACGGATCAGTGCTAACAGCAGCGACTACAGCGACAATATGTAATGGGGAAGAAGTGGCCTTCTATGCTAATGCAGTAGCAGGGGGATCATATGAGTTCTTAGTCGACGGTATTGTTTTAAGATCAAGAGCGGACTCAAATGTTTACAGTACAACCGCCTTAATTGCAAACAACCAAGTAACGGTAAGAGTATTTGATCAAAACACAGCTGCAGCACCAGCGGGCTGTTTTGCAGAGTCAGATGCGATAGATATATTAATCACAGCTGCCCCAACCTTAACGGTAACCTCTACTGCTATAGGGAATGAGATATGTGAGGGTGATACACCAACCTTCTTCGCTAATGCATCAATAGCAGGAGCGACTTACGACTTCATGATTAATGGTGTATCCTATCAAAACAGTACGACTCAATCGTTTGATCCTTTAGGATATGGTCAGACTATAGGCAATGGAGATGTGATAGAAGTAACTGCTTCAACAGGAGTTGCGAGTTGTAGTAGTGTTACAGCGAGCCTAACTGTTTTAACCAATGCGATTACGACAGTAGGAATAATTACAGTGGCTACGCCAACGGTTTGTTTAAATGATACGATTCCAGCGATGATAGGGGCTGCAGGTGTAGCATCAGGAACGGTTAGTTACCAGTGGCAACGCAGAAACCAGACAACAACCGTCTTTACCGATATTACAGGAGCGACATCACAGAACTATACACCAACAGTAGGTACATTATTAACGACAGATACCTTCTTTAGAAGATTAACTGTTAGTGATACTGGGACTACTACATGTAGTGAGCCTGGTAACACTATATCGGTATTAGTAGACAATCCACCAGCAGCAATATTAACGGCTAACGTAAACGGATCAGTGCTAACAGCAGCGACTACAGCGACGATTTGTTCAGGAGAAGAAATTGCCTTCTATGCTAATGCAGTTGCAGGCGGATCCTATGAGTTTTTAGTTGACGGGATATTAGTACGTCCACGAGCAGACAGTAATATTTATAGTACTACGGCTTTATTAGCGAATGATCGTGTAACAGTGAGGGTATTTGATCAAAACGCAGTAGCTGCACCAGAGGGATGTTCAGCAGAGTCAGATGCAATTACTATTTTAATTACAGCCGTACCGACGTTAACAGTAACTTCTACTGCATTGGGTAATGAGATTTGTACAGGTGATGCGATAACTTTTTTCGCTAATGCATCAATAGCAGGAGCGACTTACGACTTCATGATTAATGGTGTATCCTATCAAAACAGTACGACTCAATTGTTTGATCCTTTAGGATATGGTCAGACTATAGGCAATGGTGATATAGTTAGTGTATCAGCAATAACAGTTGCAGCAAGTTGTAGTAGTAATATAACAAGTATTACAATGTTTGAAAATATAATTTCAAGTGCAGGAACCATTACTACTGTCACAGAAACTATATGTCAAGGACAGACTGCTCCTCCTATGATAGGAACTGATCAAAGTGGTCAAGTATCAGGGTCACTTTCTTATCAATGGCAAGTTTCATCTGATAATATTTTTTATAATAATATTGCATTTGCAAATTCACAGAATTATACACCAACTAGCATTCTTAACACGAATACTTTCTATAGAAGATTAACTGTTAGTGATACTGGTACTAACACATGTAGCGAGCCGAGTAATCCAATTAGAATTAGAATCGATAATACAATTATTGCATCTATATCAGTTGTTCAGGGGGGAATTAATAAAGTAGCATCTGATACTTTAAATATATGCATAGATGATGAGATAATATTTTATGCTGCTCCAACGAATGTAGGATACAGTTATGAATTTAGTGTAAATAATATCGCAGTTCAGGTAAGATCTTCACAATCATCTTTTTCTACCAATAACCTTTTAAATAATGATGATGTTAGAGTAGAGGTATTTAATGGTGTGGTATCAGATACATCCGCTTGTTCTGATATTTCTGAGGCATTTAATATAATAACATCTCCATCACCTGTTGTAACATTAAACTCCGATGCAACTGGTGGAGTATTTTGTGAAGGTGATGACATTCTTTTTACCGCTAGTTCTAATTTTGCTTCAAGTACATATGAATTTATAATTAATTCAACTACATATCAGTCTAGTAGTTCAAATACCTTTAGACCAATTGGACTAGTTCCACCAGTTTCGTTAAATGATGGTGATATTGTTTCAGTTCAGGTAATCGGAAATCCATACAGTGGAGCAAGTTGTTCTTCTATTGCAACAATAAGTCTAACTGAAAACATAATCTTTGATCCAGGAATAATAGGTACAATTACTGATACTATATGTTCTGGGGATTTACCTTCAATTCTTACTGAGCAGGCTGGAACAGTCTCAGCTTCAGGAGCGATTAGTTACCGTTGGGAAAGTAGTATTGATTCAATTTCATATAATCCTATACCATTCACAAATTCATCAACTTACAGTCCTGGTGCCTTAGTGCAAACCACTAATTTCATCAGATATACAATAAGTGAGTTAAATGGTGTAATATGTGAGGAACCAAGTAATATACTTACAATCAATGTAGTCGCTCCAATTTCAGGTGGAACTATATCACCTAATAATCAATCAATTTGTAATGGAGAAACACCTTTAATACTTGAGGTTATTGGAGGCGCATCAGGAATGGCAATTTCATATCAATGGCAAGTATCTTCTGATGGGGTGTCATTTACTAATATAACTACAGCAACATCGAGGGATTATCAGCCACCAGCATTGTTAGAATCTCAGTATTATAGACGCCAGACGATTGGACCTGGAGGATTAACATCTGATTGTTCGGCTCTAAGTTCTGTTACTTTTATAAGAGTAAGGGATATTGATCCTGGAGCATTAGATCCGAATCTAAATCAAACATATTGTTACGGGGCGATTCCTCCATCATTAATTAGTTCAATGACTGTTGGTGGTATACAAATGGATGCCACTGATGATGGAGCAGGTACAATAACTTACCAGTGGGAAATTTCAGTTGATAATGCTTCTTGGACCTCTATATCATCCGCAACAAATAACTTTTATAACCCTCCTTCACTTACACAAACTACATGGTTTAGAAGACTAGCAAGAAGTTCTGTATCTACAGATGTATTCTGTCAGGAGACAACAAATTCAATTAGGATAGAAATATTACCTGATTTAAATGCTGGTTTTGTTCTAGATGATCAATCTATATGCCAAATTGTTTCAGCTATTGATCTACCAGAAACCTTGGTTTTAAATGCTTCCGAGGCAATTACAAATTCTGTTACTGTTCAGTGGCAAAGATCTGATAATCAGTATAGATGGTCAGATATTTCAGAACAGAGATCAGCTAATTTGACATTTAATCTTGGTGATTCATGGCTACCAACAATGCCAGTAACATATTATCGTGCTGTAATTACATATGTTGGTGACCCACAAACATCGAATTTAGAACAAACTTCAATAAGATTTGATAATAATGGAGTTGGTTTTAGTGGTGGTCAAAATTATAGTATTATTATTAACGGAACTGAATATGGAATAACTTCAACTGCTACTGATAGTTTGGATTCTATAGGGGATAAGTTTGCAAATAAAGTTTCATTAGAAAACTTCAATGTTAATGCAGAATATAATTCAGATAATAATATATTGACTATTGTGCCATTGGTTGCTGATACATATAACGTTGCAGCATCAACTGGGTCCCCATCCCCAACAATAGCATTTATTTCACCAATAAATGCTGAATTCGGATATAAAATTTTAGTACAAGGAAATACAGGTGCTCGATTACCAAATACTATGATGGAAAGTTGTCAAGTATATACTGATCCTGTAGCAATAGAAGTAACATCGCCGCATATTTTAAATCAAGTTAATGGAGATAATTCACCTCAAGGTATTTGTGAGGGTGATTCCATTGATCCAATTACATTCAATTTTGGAGGTGGTGCTACGAGTATTGAAATACAAGGCCTTGATGATGGATTGACCATAACTCCCGGAGCGGGCGGGACTGTGACTACAAATCTTTATGGTTTGGATGATTGGTATGAAGTTTCAGGAACAAATTCATTCACTATTTCTGGGAATATTAATGGAAATTCAATTGTAAATCTTCTATCAGTAGGTATAGATGGTTGTACAGTTGTAAATGAATCCTATGAATTTAGAATCTTACCTAACGGAATAGTACCAGATTTTATTAGAATGGGTACAAATGCTAAAGGATTTGAAGTAATTAACCAAACCATAGATGGTGTTGATTACTGGTTTAATAATACAGTTTGTCAGGATAATCTCCCTGCTCCAACAACCCCAGAAACTGAATTTTTTGCATGCTATTTAGATAACGAACTCAATAGCATATTTTATCAATATTTCTGGGATTTTGAGCCTCCAACTGCAGGTAATATGATTCAAAATACATTTACCCAGTATTCAATTGGTATAATACAAAATGCATCAACTAATACTTTGGGAGTGGATTATGTGATTTCTGTAAATGCCTCAGGGACTTCACAAACATATTCGATTACTACTAATGTAGGTTTAGAGACTGCTGACCAAGTAGGTTTGGCTCTTGCTAACTTAATAAATACCAATCCTAATGTTAGTTCATATTATAACAATCAGATAGATGAAATTACCATAGAATCTAGATTTGCTAATATGGTTTACACTTCCTCATCTTCACCTACAGGAGTTAATCAATCTCTAAGATTAACACCACCTGCACAGAGGGATATAATAAGGAGTGGAACAATGCAATGGAATCCAAGTTTTAGTGGAACATCAACTATAAGAGTAAGAGCTGTAGGTTGTGATGTTTCTGATTGGCTTGAAGTTCAAATAGACGTAGTACCACAAGCACTCGTTAATACTCCAACAGTTTCGTCATTAATTGAACCAGTAGCACTAAACGTCCAAGTTTGTGGTGGAGAATTCACTGGTGCTCTCCCCACTTGTGAAATAACTGATGCAACACCAAGTACTCAATTCTTTACTGCAAGTGATAACGGAAATCTCCCAAATGAATTCGACAGCCTTGAATGGAATATATCTAATCCTCAACCAGGAGCTGGTTCTTTAGTTGCAAATCCAGGATTAATTGACCAATTAACCGGAACAATTGATTGGAATACAGGTTGGTGGGGATCTTTTGAATTATTAGTGAGACCAGTAAGTTGTTCTGGTGTAGTGGGAGATTGGAAATCTAGAACGATTGTTATTGGACAACAAAACGGGCCAGTAACTAGTGTAACTGCTGTTGGTAATTTATTGCCAGAATGTCCTATTCCTGCTGGTGGATACACTTCGACTTTAACAACAGGTGGTGATCCAGTACGCTGGTATGTTAACAGCCAAGCTGGATTGGCAACATCAACGACTTATCTCGCTTCAAATACGGTCTTTGAGTTAGATCCAGGGGCAGATATGAGTACATTAGAATTGAACTTCCGTCCAGGTTTCTCTGGAAATATCATCATAGCGGTAGAACCTACTCCATGTCCAGGAGAGCGGGTAAATTATGTGATCTCTGTTCCAGGTCCACCAAGAATTAACTTGACTTCTGGCTTTAATTCAAACAATCAAGAATTGTGTGCTGGAACAGCGATGAACACAATAACCTATGAAATTGAAGGAGCTGCAAATCGCGTTAGAGCAATAAATCTACCTACAGGAATTACCCCATTCCTAGAGATTACTTCTCAATTAACAACGATTACATTAAGTACTCTAAGTTCAACAACGATAGGGAGAACTTATTCAATTTCAATTGACAATTATCGTTACGATTTTGTCACGACTGCTACTGTTGTAAATGCAGCGGATCATGTAGGTAATGGATTAGCAGCAGCGATTAATGCTGGTACAAATAATTTTGTTGCAACTTATAATGGTGGAAATCTAACGATTGATGTAGGACCATCTGGACAACCGGGGAATTCATTCTCAGTGGCTTCTACACAACCAGTAAACTCTGCCGTTAATTTTGCAGCACCAATTGCTTCTCCATTATCGAAAGTATTTAGTCTCTTTGGAACACCCACACAAACTGCAACTGTTATCAATTATCAAATTGAAACAGAAGCGCCACAGCTTGGATGTGCTGTTGCTGTTGCCTCTGGAACGATAGAACTCTATGAAGAAGCAAGTCTTGAAGTTGTTCCTGGTTTAGGTCCAGCAGCGAGTTATTGTGGTATTGAGGATTTATCATTAAATCCTATTGTTTTGACTTTCGAGGGTGCAAACGGTATTATTATTAGTCCAACCTCTCCAAATCCATTACCCAATGGTTTAAGTATTGGTTTACAATCTGGTTTTTACGATCGTTTTATTATCACAGGAACGATGAATGAAATTGTTTCTATACCAAGAACGTGGGATGTTGAATTCATAACTAATGGAGGTGCTTGTGGTGAAGTAACAGAAACAATTAGCTTTAATTTAGTTCCTCAGCCTGTAGTTAGGTTAATTTCATCAGGAACTACTGATCGAACAGCATGTACAAGTTCCACATTAGATCCTATTCGTTTTGAAATTGCTAATCCAGCATTTACATTAACAGAAACCGCATTGAGTGAATATCCTGCTGGAATTTCTGGTCAAGCATACGCACAACTTCAACAAACAGATATCATTCTTGAGGAACTAACTGCTGGAGCGTCTACAACCCTTGGCGATGTGTTTACTGTAAATATTAATGGAACTGCCTACATGGCAAGATCTGGAATCGAATTATCTTCGGCAACAAGTAATTTAACCCAGCTTGCAGCAGAATTAACAACTTATTTACAAGGGCAGGTTTCTCCGACATATACAGTAACAAACAATAATCCGAATATTCGAATTGAGTCGAATTTCCCAGGAGTAGCTTTTTCTACAAGCTTGATTTCTTCTTCAACGGGTATTCGATTTAATCCAACACCTGATCTTGTTCAATCTCCAGCCTATTATGAAATATCTGGAACTATCTCTACTACCGCTGCGGTAGGAGGTAATCCAAGATCTTACGTATATGAATTACAATCTGCAGGTGCTGGTATTTGTACGGGAAGTATAGCCGTATCCGGAACAATAAATGTAGATCCAAGTACTTCTGCTAGTTTTGCTTCTGGAGATCAAAATCCAAGTATTTGTATCGGAAGATCAGCTAGAGCTGTTTATTCTTCTAATTCAGTATTGAGTATAGCTGTTGTGGCATCTACACCGAGTTGGATAACGGCTTCTCATGATCCATTAACAGGAGATATTACAGTTGATTTCAATCCACCTGGTTCTTTAGTAATTACAACAACTCAAGTATTTAATTACGAGATTACTTTGCGAGGAAATGCTTTTGGTTGTACAACTACACCAACACCTATTTCTGGAACGGTTACTATTAGTCCAGACGATATTATAACATTTGTAGGCTCACTAGGAGACGATGAACAAATCATTTGTCTAGGAAATACACCTAGTCCAACCTTTGCTTTTGATCCTATAGAGTATCAATTATCTGGTGGAGCGACATCTATAAACACCATTACTTATCGTCAAGATGGTGGACCATCTCAAGGTGGACTGCCACCAGGATTTGGCTATAGTTTTAACGCTTCAAATACCCTTATCATCTCAGGTATTGCTACTGCTGATGCTGCAAATACAGTTTCATCTACAACGATTTATACTTATGAAATAGTTACAGCGGGTAGTGCCTGCGTATCAGATACAGCAATAGGTACCATTGAAGTGCGTACTGCACCAGATTTGACCTTAACTTCTTCTGCATCAACAGATAATCAAGTGATTTGTGATGGTATTGAAGCAATTGATGACATTATCTATACGCTAGGTCCTGGAGCAGATCAAGTTTTATTTACATGGACTTCTGGCGGAACTGTTACTGGTTTAACAGCGAGTTATAATAACCCTGCTCAAACAGAATTTATCATTACGGGTACCCCTGCAATGAATGTTACTCAGACCACTGTTTACAACTATCAAATTGAAACTGTGGGTAGTGATTGTGCACCTGAAATTGTATTGACTGGTAGCATTCAACTTGAGCCACAAGATACCATTTCACTTATCGTTACACCTTCTTTAACAATTGTTTCTGGTATCGCTAGTCAAACAGTCTGTTATATGGATCGCGATAATCCTGCTAACGCATTAGCCGAACCAATACAGCCAATTGAATATCAATTAATTGGTGGAGCCGTGGGTAGACCTGTTACAGTAAGTTACCGAGAAAATGGTGGTGCATTAATCAATGGACTTCCAGCGGGATTAGGGTATAGTATAACTCCTTCGAATACCGTCTTAATTACTGGTAGTATTGTGGCGTCCACAACTTATGTAACACCAACCATGTTCTATGAGTATGTGATTGAAACAACAGGAGGATGTGTTACAGATACCATTAGTGGTTACATTACAACTTTATCTCCTCCTGTAATGACATTAGTGTCTACAGCATCAACTGCAAATCAAGTAATATGTGATGCAACTCCTATTGCTAATATTGTATATGAAATCCAAGGTGGAGCGACAACTTTTGCCTTTAACTGGGTTGGGTCTAACACCTTAGTAGGAACTGGAATTACAACGACTAATTCTGGAACAAATCGCTATGTGATTGCTGGAACGCCTATCGTAAATGTGACACAAACAACGGTTTATAACTATGAGATAGTCACTACTGGAAGCGCTTGTGTCTCTGATGTAACTATGTATGGTAGTATCCAGTTAGAACCAGTGGATGCAATATCGCTAGTTTCTTCGCCTTCAACAGCCAATCAAAGTGTTTGTTTATTTGATAGTGACAATGCAAGCAATACTATTGCAGAGTTGATGGCGCCAATTGAGTATCAACTAGAGGGTGGTGCAATTGGATCTCCATTTACCATAACTTATACTGCAAATGGAGGAGCAGTTCAAAACGGACTGCCACCAGGATTAGGCTATACACTAACACCATCGAATACCATATTAATTAGTGGTTCTATTATCGCTTCTACGACCTTTACTACACCTACAGTAAATTATACATATCAAATTGTAACTGGTGGTAGTTGCGCTCCAGCTCCACCAATTGGTGGAACAATTACAGTACATTCTCCACCTGTCTTAGAACTAACGAGTGGATTAACAACAACAAATCAAGTTGGATTCTTTGCTGTTTGTGATCGACAAGATGCTATTGCAGATATTGTTTACACTTTTGAGGGAGGAACAACGAATGTGGTCTTTACATGGACAGGGCCAACATTAAATGGAGTGAATGGTGTTATACCTTCTGGCACGAATAATCTAGTGATCTCTGGAACACCTTCAGTAAATATTACAGCAATAACACTATATCCTTATCAAGTAACTACAGCTGGTAGTGCGTGTGCCCCTGAAATCGTTTATACAGGAGTAATAGAAGTTAAACCAGAAGAGTTATTAGTGTTATCTTCTGCGCCTTCTACAGAAAATCAAACGATTTGTGCCGGTACAGGTACAAATACACTAGATCCAATTATTTATAACTTGGAGCAAGAGGCAATTTCAGCGGTAGTCTCCTTTACTCCTGCATTACCAGGAATTGGCTATACATTAACCTCCACACAAGTAATTATTAGTGGTGTGGCCCAGGCGGCAGCTCAAGCTTCTACAACTATTAGCACTTTTACATATGAAGTCCAGACAACGGGTTGTGGTCCAGCGAGAGAAAGTGGTACAATTATAATTTTACCTACTCCAGTAATGAGTCTCTACAATGGTAATCCTAATCAACCATCTGTCTGTAATAACAGCCCTATTGATCCAGTCGATTACATTTTTAATCCACAATCTGGAGCAACGTTTAGTATTACATGGGACGAGACCCCAGCAGGAATTAGCGCAACTTTAGCTTCTGGTGCTGGAGGTACAAATAATATTGTAAGGGTATTAGGAACCCCATCTGTACAGGTTTCTTCAACCACAACCTATAACTATCAAATTACGCTTAGCGGTACTTGTGATCCAGATGTAGTGGTAAATGGTTCTATTACTGTTGATCCAGGACCAATTATTGATGCAAATTATATCCAAGATTTCTTAGTCTTTGGCGTGGCTTGTAATGGAGATAATACAGGATCAATTGTCTTAGGAGATCCTACAGATCCAGATTTCTTGAATGCGATTACTTCTGTGACACCTGGTAGAGTTCAAATTTCAGAAATAAACTTTACTCCTTCTAGTGTAGTGACTTATACAGATATTTTTAGAGTTTATATTAATGGTACCGAATACAACACAAGAGGAGGTCAAACAGTAGGAGGAGTTAATTCGGTTTACTCTAACGCGGATATAATTAATGACCTAGTCAGTAGAATTAATAATGATCCTGCGCAACAAGATGTTCAGGCCTCGCTTTCTGGCTTTGGTTTAAGATTAATAGGAACTGTTGAAGGGATCTCATTTACAGTCTCTGCAAATACATCAGACACTGCGGCAATTACCAATACGGCTACAACGACACAGATTGCTGCGACTTATACCCCTGTGTTGCGTTGGATTTATCCAGATAGCTCTGTAGTTAACGCAACAGATATTTATAACTTATACGCTGGTGAATACACCCTTGAGGTTATTGTAAATAGTTGTCTCTCTAGTGCTACATTTGTTGTAGAAGAGCCACCAGCACTTGGCTTCGACGTTGATTTCTGTGGTGGAGTAACAGGAGCGATCACTGTACAAGCCTCTGGCGGTATTGCACCTTATACTTATACCATCGAATACAATGGTGTGCGTTTACCAGGCGCTAGTGGAATTAGCGTGACAAATGGACAAGCAAACTTTGCTGGTCTTACCCCAGGTAGATTATATGTGGTAGAGGTGTCAGATACTAGTTCTTGTTCGTTACCATTAACCAGAGCAGTACGTATTCCAACAGCATTAAACTTTGATACAACCATAGTTGAAGTAACAGATAGCTATTGTTCTACGGGTACTACAGGAAATGGAAGTATTGTCACGACAAAATTGGTAGGAGGAGTTCAAGTCAATGCCTTTACTGGTGGATCTGGCTTGTATGATTATTCATGGGCAGAATCCTTAACGGCTACAAGAGTTTTAGGAACAACACCAAACCTTGAAAACTTACCTCCAGGAGATTACTATTTAACCATAACCGATGCTGTTTTAGGCTGTGAATACCCACCTCAATTAATCACAGTTGGAGGATATGCCTCTGTACGATTCAATGGCGTAGAAACCGCTAATTTTGTCAATCAGCGTGGATCAGGAAGTGGTACGGGCACAGCTACAGCAGACTTTATTTATACTTTAGAATGTTTCGGTGAAGCAGATGCTTCCTTTGATTTATTTGCTGTGGGTGGGTCAGGCAACCTTCAAATTACTGCTGTAACTCCAGGATTAGTCATCCCACCAGGAACTGGTTCTGCCGTTAGTTTATCTAACTTAGCCGCTGGAACATATGTCTTTAGAGCAACAGACTTAAGTCCTCCATCTGATCCAGATGGTAACTTACTTCCTGCTTGTACAGATGTTATCACAGTACGTGTTGTACAACCAGAACCTTACAGGGTGCAAATTATTGAAGAGGGTACAAGAGTGCCTGCGTGTCCAGAGGATTTAACTCTTGGCGGTAGGTTAGTCTTTGAAATTTCAGGTGGTAATTCATTTGCAGCGCCTTATACTGTTCAATTAAACGATGGAGTATTATCGGCGATTAGTGCTTCGAATAACCAAGTAGAGTTCGACGGTATAGACGTTAGAAACCCAGCCATGATAACCATCTTTAATTTAGAGATTATCGATAGCTTCGGTTGTTCTTCTGGGGTAATTACTTCTACGACATTTACCTTCCCAGAGATTTACGAATACCAGGTTAACAATTTTGAAGTGACTGATATTGATTGTGTAAATGCTACCTCTGGTCAAATGACTTTTGAGATTGTAGCAGCTGCAACTAATCCAAGCGCACCTTCAATTTCACCAATAAATGAAGGTCAATTATTTATTACCTCAGCTGATGGAGGAAATTATACCTACTACAAAGTATTAGATGGGTCTTTAAATGCTGGTGATCCAATTGTATTAGTCGATAACTTTAGGCAAGCTGGTGATTACACCTATGAAGTGTCCATTAATAACACCAACACAGCGGCTTGTGTGGTTGCTTCGGGAACCTTTACCATAGAAGAAGTGAACAACCAGCAAATGCGCGTAGGTCGTCCTGAGGTTAATTTACCAGGTTGTGGCAATTCTGAAAGTAGTATTGCGTTGACCATTGAGAACTTTATCCCACCATTGAGAATTGAGTGGTATGAATTCACTTCGACAACTTCTTCAACAATTAACTCTGTTACAGGTGCAACAATCAATGCAACGACAACAACAGGATGGGTACCACTAGATTCAAGTTATGACGGTCTTGCTGTTGTTACAGGTTTACCTACGGGTATTTACCGTGCGATAATTACAGATTCTAGAGAATCAACTTGTGACGGTGGAGAATTTATAACAAGAAATATCTCTATCTCTGAAGGAAGCTTAAATGTCACCAACTTTAGATCTCGTGAGAATATCCCACCTATTGGTAATGGAGAGTGTAGAAATTATCCTGAACCATCAGATAATGCTATTGATTGGAACAATACCGATCAAGGATATTCGCATGATGTTTTCTTCAATGTGAATTTAAGTGTGGATCGTTCCTTTAGTGTAACGCAAACTACTAACAATGGTTTCTATATGGAATTGGTTGATCCAGACGGACGTCAAGTACCATTAGATAACAGTAATATTTTTGCTGGTAGAGTTGAGTCAAGAGGCGGAAGATATCTATTCTTAGAACCTAGAGGTTACACCTATAGATTTAGAAACTTACCAGGTGGAAGCTATTACTTAAGAGTAATTGAAAATGTAGACAACACATCTTTAACACCTTGTGAAGAGATCTATTACTTTACCGTAAGAGAATTCTTACCAATCGAGTACAACGGGGATACTACCTTTGTGACAGATTTATGTACGGGTGCAGTAGATGGTGGAATAACGGCCTCTGCACTGGGAGGAGATCCATTTATTGTAGATGGAGTACCAACTTATCAGTTCGAATGGACCTATACCCCTAATGATCCAACCGCATCAACACAGGTATTCTATGGTGAGCGTGTAGATCCAGCTTACCCTGGGCAGTATTGTTTACGTATTCTTGACAGAAATTCACACTCTTACTGTTCTTGTGATGTTGCAGAGACTAATCCAGTTACGATTGAAGTAGAGGATGTGGTTCAACCATTCTTTACAGAAGGTATTTTAACAGATCCTGATAACCTTGGAACAATAGTTAAATCACTCCCACCAGATTGTGCTAGCGGCGGATTAAACGGTCAAATTGGACTACAGATCTCTGGTGGACAATTGCCTTATGTGATCAACTGGTTTGTTGAGGATCCACGCTACTTAAACACAGAGGACAACATCGGTTATCGTCCATTGAATGAGTACCAAAACCGTACTTCATTACAAGATCTATTGCCAGGAAACTATAAAATGCAAATTGTTTCTCTTGCTAATACAGGATGTTCAGGTCCTAACCAGTATACTTTCTATGAAGAAATTATTCAGGTTTCACCAAATAGAGAACTCTATATCATGGATGGACCATTTGTTGATGAAGACTTATGTACAGGTCAGCAGGGTAGACTCTTAGTAAACATCTTTGACAACAATAACGGTAATTTAAGTTTCTACTACAATGATATTTTAATTCCAAGTTCTGACGTCGTGCGCTTGAGTGATCGCTCATGGTCTGTTGCGATTGTGAATGCAGTAGACGAGGCAGAATTTAGAATCGTCAATCAAGAGGGATGCTGGATTACAACAGATATTAACAGAGGAATAGGTGAGCCTAACTACTCTTATACTTCGCCTAACTTTGAGGCTTCAAGTGTCATTTTAGCAAGAGAAGAAATTACTTTCGAAAACACCTCTACTGATCCTTATGTACGTTCAGAGTGGATCTTTGGGGATAATACTCCTGCAGTAGATGCACCGATATTGATCGACAGTATTATTCCTGTTCGTCATACCTATGGTATCTCTGGAACTTACTTTGCGACAATGCGTATTTACAACGATGTGGGTTGCTCTGAAGAAATTACTCAGCCGATTACTGTAGGAAAAGGATACAATATTTTAGTACCAAACGTATTTACACCAAATAATGACTTGGTGAACGACAACTTCCGTCCGTTATTTAGTGGATTTAGTAATATGACCTTTACGGTATATGATTATAGAGGTAACGTGGTCTACAACGAATATGTAGAAGAAGCAGACCTTAACAATATCCAGGGAATTTCAATTACTGGATGGGATGGAAGCTTAGCACCGTTCTCTCCATACTACATTTATACCGCATATGGTATTTTATTAGATGGTGAGACAGAAGTAGAGAAGAGTGGAACCTTTATTGTGATTAACTAATGCATAGATTCAATAAAACATATACGATTGTTACAGCATTGTTTTTAATGCTATGTACTTTAGGGTTTTCGCAAGACGAATACATCGTCAATCACTCTAAGTTTATGCAGAAAACAAACCCTAGTTATTTTGGTTTAAATAGCTTAAACAAAACAGGGGTGCTCTACAATCAAATGAAGTTAAACGAGTTTGATAAGATGGACAACAAATATGTTTTTGGAGCACTATCTTTTGATAACCTTGATTTTAGTTTAGGGTTAGATGTTAACTCCTTTAAGATTCAAAACACGGGGCTTACCATCAATTTGGCTAATTTGTCCTATGTCTATAAGCTTCAATTTGATAATGATCTTTATTTTTTACCTGCAGTAACCTTAGGATTTGGTAGTCAATCTGTCAACCCAGAGAATCTTATTTTTGAAGATCAGTTGAATACTGCCACAGGATTTATCAATACAGAATCTATCGATCCACTAGCCCCGGTAATTAGTAATGTAAATTATTTGGATCTAGGTGCCTCGTTCTTATTGCACTCAGATCGCTTTATGGCTGGCTTAACCCTAAAGCACTTAAACAAGCCAAATACGTCTTATAATAAAGAGGTTCCTTTTGAAAAGCCTATTCAGATTTCTTTGCAAGGAGCTTATGAGTTTGATCTTAATCCTTATGAAAGAAGATACCTACCGCGATATTCTTATTTGTTTGCTTATGGTTCTTTTACCAAATTTGGCGATGCGGTCTTAATTTATTTATCGCAAGATTTTCAATTAGGAGAATTTTCTGTTGGATTAAGCCAGCAAGCAGCTTCTTTAAATACTTTTGCACTCAATAATGTAGGGGTATCCATTGGTTTAGCGGTAGAGAATTTTGATTTCGGAATACTTTACAATTTCCCTTTCCAATCCCCTGGAGCAGTTTTCTCGCCTAGTATCTTTGAGTTGTTTGTAACCTTTGACTTTAGTATTTACCGCCGTAATCGTCGTGGTCAATACAACCGTTTACAGACGGATAACTATTTTTAATATAGTAGCTTACCCAATATTTTTATTTACTTTAAGTTATTGATTTATATATAGTATATAAAAAGTTATATTTTTTGTATACTTTTATAGCACCCTAATTTTAAAAAACCTACTTATGAAGTTCCCCAAACTTCTTTTACTCATAGGTGCATTATTGTGCACTGGTATATCCAGCAAAGTCTGGTCTCAACTCAATTATCTTGAAACCTCTCAAGGAGATAACAACGTGATTTCCCTTTGTAGTGAAGAATCATCAAAGAGGATATTTAAAGCGCCTGCAAATAAATAATTATTAACGCATCACTTTATTGGGGAACACTACAGGACTTTCGATCCCATTTTTACCAACTGTAGAAATTCCAAAAAAGAAGTTGTCGATTACAATTCCTTCCAGGGTAGCTTCACTAACATTGCCCACAAAGCGACTGTGATCCCAAGAAGGGGAAGTGGTGTCTCTCCAATAGATTTTATATCCCGCTATATTATCCTTTTCTATTTTTGACCATTTAAACCTCGCCGAAGCTTCTACCACTCCGCCTATACTTAATTCTTTCACCGCGGGAGGAGCCCAGGCTAAAGCTGCGAGATTGATAGCGTTTACTGCGGTTAATTTTTTGGCGTAGCCAAAGTTAACAGCTTCCACCACATCGCCATAGGCAATCCCGTTTTCTACACGGATGTCTTGATGCTGCTGAGTATAATTTTCGTGAGCCTCCATTATGCGTACTCCTGCAAAACCTACATCATTAAAAGGTCGATGGTGTCCACCACGACCAAAGCGATCAAGGCGATAAATCATCTTAGGGTTCATCTCTGGCATATAGGTTTGCACCGTTTTATGGATATATCGCGCTAATTGACGGGAGATTCCATCGACTTCTCCTCCATAAAAGCGGCGACTCTTTCTTGCGCGCTCAGATTCATTTGCTGGAGTGGGTTCAGAAAAAATACGAAAGGTTCTATTGTCGATCACTCCGTCAACTCCTTTAATATTCCCTATCATATCGTTGTTCATAATCCCTATGATTTCCCAGCCTTGCTCTAGGGCATATTTAGCCAATCCAGCACCGCCAAATAAGCCTTGTTCTTCTCCCGCAAGACCAGTGTAAATAATACTGTTTTCAAAAGAATAGTATGATAAAACACGCGCAGCTTCTATGGTCCCTGCCATACCACTGGCATTGTCGTTAGCTCCAGGAGAATCGTCTGTGTAATTGTTGGAATCAGAAATTCTAGAATCGATATCCCCACTCATAATGATAAAGCGATTTGGGTATTTTGTGCCTTTTTGAATCGCGACAACATTATTGATCCATACTGGCTTAACAATACGCCTCCCATCTGGTTCTTGATAGTTTTTTTGATAAGACACTTCCAAGCAACCTTTACAGGTTTTAGCAATCTCTTGAAATTCATTAAAAATCCAACGTCTTGCTGCACCTATTCCTCTACTTTGTGATAAAGTATCACTAAGGGTATGTCTAGTACCAAAGCCTGCTAGGGTGGTGATGTCTGCTTTTATGCGTTCTTCAGATACTCCATCGATAATGGCATAAAAATCTGCAGCCTCTTGGGCGATAGACTTTAAACTGATTAAACTGCTTAATAAAAATAGGGTGGCGTAAAACTTTCTCATCATCTTTAATTAAGCGTTTAAGATAAAAAAAAACCCCCAAGGATTTGAGTCCTTAGGAGTTTAAACAAAATAAAACCAGTGATTAATTAATAAGGATATTTATTCTCCTCAATTACCGTTGCGGCAATACTTTTCCTCAATTCAGAAATATTAGGGTATTCAGCATATTTAGTATACTCTTTAACTCCAGCAATCATTCCAGCTTGTTGTGCGCCTTCGGCGAAAGAAACGATGGCTTCTTTTGCTTTCGCATTAACTCGCTCAATGGCTCCGAATAAGTATAATTGTGTCATTTCGATTTGACGCTCTTGTGTGGCTACGCCAAAACGTGCTGCGTTTTTCTCTACACGTAAAAGAGCAGATTCTGCAATATAAGTTTCAATTAATATATCAGAAACCGCGAGTAAGATTTGTTGTTCTGCATCAAGGTTTGGTCCAAATTTTTGAACGGCAGATCCAACAATCATCATAAAGACTTTCTTCATGTTAGCGATTAATTGTTTCTCTTGCCCAAATAATGTCTCTGAAGCAGTCACTTTTTCAATCGCACCAGACATTAACTCTTGACCCACTGCAGTAGCTGGTGTCATCAAATCAATTTCGCCTTTTAAGGCTTTCTTTAAGGTCATTCCTACAGAAAGCATACGGTTGATCTCGTTCGTACCTTCATAGATACGTGCGATACGAGAATCACGCCAAGCCATTTCCATGGGAGCATCTGCAGAGAAGCCCATCCCACCAAAAATTTGTAAACCTTCATCTGAACAACTTTGTGCATTTTCTGACCCTGCAACTTTAAGGATAGAACACTCTACAGCGAATTCTTCTACTCCTTTTAATTCAGCTTCTTGGAAGCTTTTCCCTTCAGCAAGCAATTGATCGATGCGTTGTTCAATGTCATAGGCTGCACGGTAAGAAGCAGATTCTGTTGCAAAACAGTTAGTCGCCATGGTTGCGAGCTTACTTTGAATTGCACCAAATTTTGCAATCGGAGTTTTAAATTGTATCCGCTCATTAGCATATTGCACTGCTAAAGATGTCACGTGTCTTTGTCCTTCTAAACAAGCAGCAGCTAATTTGATACGACCTACATTCAATGCGTTCATGGCGATTTTAAACCCTTCACCACGGCCTGCAAGCATGTTTTCTACCGGTACTTTAGTATCATTAAAGAAAACTTGTCTTGTAGAAGATGCTTTGATCCCTAGTTTGTTTTCTTCGTCACCCAGTGTGATCCCGTTTTCTAGATCCACTTCAACGATAAATCCAGTAATGTTTTTGTCATCTTCGATACGTGCGAAAACAATAAATACATCTGCAAATCCAGCATTAGAGATCCACATCTTTTGACCCGTGATCAAGTAATGGCTTCCATCTTCAGATAAGACTGCTTTCGTCTTTCCAGAGTTAGCATCTGATCCTGCACCTGGTTCTGTTAAACAGTAGGCACCAAACCATTCTCCCGTAGCGAGTTTAGAAACATATTTTTGTTTTTGCGCTTCATTACCATATAATGTGATGGGCATCGTTCCAATACCTGTATGAGCACCAAAGGCGGTAGAAAAAGATCCATTAGCCCCTGAAATGTAGTCACAGACTAACATTGTTGAGGTAAAAGGCATCCCTAATCCATTGTATTCTTCTGGAACTGCAACTCCTAAAAAGCCTAGCTCACCTGCTTTTTGCATGGTTTCATGTGTAAAAGCATAGTCTTTGTTTTCAAAGCGTTCCCTGTGTGGAATGATTTCACGGTTTACAAATTCTTGCACCGATTCTTTCATCATTACTTGCTCTTCGCTGAAATCTTCTGGAGTAAAGACGTCCTGCGCTGCAGTCTCATTTACAATAAAGGCTGCACCTTTAATTGATTCGTTAGCTTTTGTTGCTTCCATAATTAATATTTACCGTTAATATTCAATCAGTTGTTTTTTTTCTACTTGCGTTTTGATTGCTTCTATTACCTCAAAAAAATGTTCCATTTTTTGTGAGTCAATACTCTCTAAGAGTCCATTATTAAATTCCAATACAGTATTTTTTGCAAATGCTCTCTTTTCTTTTCCATGTTGCGTTAAAAAGATTAAAACCCCACGGCCATCTTCAGGATTGGGCTTTCTTTCAATATATCCTCGTTCTTCCATGGTGTTCAAAAGACGCGAAAGACTTGTACTTTCCATTCCCATTTTAGGGCCTAAAGCTGTAGAGGGTGTTCCTTCTGCGTCTATGCTTAAAAGGGTAAAAGCCATTGTCATGGTCGCATCGTACTTCATGGCTTTTTCATTATACATCGTTGTAATGAGTTGCCAGGTAGAACGCAGTGCGTATTCAATGGTTTTCTGTTTCATGCTTTTTTTATTGAATTCAAATATAATTAAAAATAGTATGCAAGCATAATTATCCCTGCATAATTATGCTTGCATAGTATATAAGTTTAAAAAAACCCCTCTTTTTTGAGGGGTTTCAAGTGTTGTTTAAGCGTAAATTTTATCGCTTAAGGCTTTGTATTTTTCCTTGACTACTTTGCGTTTTACTTTCATTGTAGGGGTAAGGTGACCATCGTCAATACTCCAAACGTCTGGGGTTAATTCAAATTTCTTGATTTGTTCCCATTTCCCAAAGTTTTGATTGTGGGTTGTGATGTCTGTTTGAATAGCTTCAATCAAAGTTTCGTTTTGACAGATACTTTCCATATTGTCTCCAATGGGAACATTGTTTTCTTGTGCCCATGTTTCAATATATTCAAAAGCAGGTTGGATTAATGCAGCGGGCATTTTTTGTCCTTCTCCAATAACCATGATTTGCTCGATAAAGAGGGATTGTTTCATTTGATTCTCTATCAACTGTGGTGCAATGTACTTTCCACCAGATGTCTTAAAGAGTTCCTTTTTGCGATCTGTGATTTTTAAGAACCCATCTGCGTCAATCTCTCCGATATCTCCAGTATGCAGGTATCCATCGACAATTGTTTCAGCTGTTTTTTCTGGATCTTTATAGTATCCTTGCATTACATTAGGTCCTTTACAAAGGATTTCTCCGTCCTTAGCAATTTTAATTTCGACTCCATCGATGGCGCGACCTACCGCACCAAATTTATTTCCTCTATTGGCTTCTTCTGAAACGGTAATTACAGGAGAAGATTCTGTCATTCCATATCCTTCTGCGATAGTCATGCCTGCGGCAGAAAACACACGTGCTAAACGCGGTTGTAAGGCAGCACTTCCAGAACTGATTAGTTCAAGGTTCCCCCCTAAGGCTTCTTTCCATTTTGAGAAGATTAGTTTACGGGCAATGGCGAGTTTCATTTCATAAATAAAACCGTTTTGACCATAAGGCTCATATTTTAGCCCTAGCTCAACTGCCCAATAAAAGAGTTTTTGTTTGATGCCTGTTAACTCTGCTCCACGGGCATAAATTTTATCATATACCTTCTCTAATAAGCGCGGTACTGCAGTCATAAAGTAAGGGTGCACCTCATTGATGTTTTCTGAGATTTTTTCAATCGATTCTGCAAAGTGAATCTCAATCGAATTGTGATAATAGATATAAAGGATCACACGCTCGAAAATGTGGCACACAGGTAAAAAACTTAAGGCTACATTCTTGTCTTTTGTCAGTGGAAGCTTTTGCGTAGCTGATAAGACGTTTGAAACAACATTGTTGTGACTTAACATCACTCCTTTAGGAAGACCAGTGGTTCCAGAAGTGTAGATGATAGTCGCTAAGTCTTCTGGCTTAACTGCCGCTTTAGCTTCTTCTACCTTATCTTGAAGACTAGGATCATCGTTTTCAAAAAGCATCGTCCAAGAATCACATCCTTTTACCTCCTCAAAAGAATAAATGCCTTCGAGCATGGTATTTTTAGCTACTATATTGAGTTTTTCAAAGATTTCTGCATCAGAAATAAAACAAAAACGACTTTCAGAGTGGGTGAGTACGTATTCATATTCTGGTCCTGTAATGGTAGGATAGATCGGTACGGTCGTCGCGCCTAATTGAAGAACGGCCTGATCCATGATACACCATTCTGTTCTGTTGTTGGTAGAAATAAGGGCAACTTTATCTCCGTGTTTAACCCCCATTTGTAGAAGCTTTCTTGAAGCTTGTTGAACTTTATCGTAGAATTCTTGGGTAGAAGTTGCTTCCCATTTTCCGTTGTATTTTGTGTTTAGACACTTATCAAGTGGTTGCTCGAGCTGTTGCGCGAGAAAATCAAATAGTCTAGTTGGTTTCATTGTTTGCTTTCATTTTATTTTGAGAAAGCTCAAGATAATGAAAACTATAGAACTTATTTACTTTTTTTTGCGAACCAATTAAAAGCGTTTTCAAAGACCATTGTCCATGGGCTAACTTGATCGTTTCTATCTGCAGGGTAGTGGCCCCAGTTCCACGGAAAAGTTGAACGTTCAAGGTGAGGCATCATCACAAGGTGGCGCCCATCTTCACTAGCTAACATTGCGGCATTAAAGTCAGATCCGTTAGGATTAGAAGGGTAGTCTGCATACAAGTATTTTGCTGGAATTTGGTAGGCTTTTTCTGCTTCAGGGAAAGAGAATTTACCTTCACCGTGTGCTGCCCAAATCCCTAGTGTGCTTCCTTCAAGGCCTTGAAGCATCACTGCTTTACTCGCCTGAATTGTTACAGCAGTGAAAATACATTCAAATTTACCAGAGTCATTGTGCAACATTTTAGGCAATTGTTTGTGTTCTGGGGTAAGCAATCCTAACTCTACAAATAATTGACAACCATTACAAACCCCTAGTGATAGGGTGTCTTCTCGTTGGAAGAAGTTTTCAATGGCAGCTTTAGCTTTTGGGTTGTATTTAAATGCCCCTGCCCATCCTTTGGCAGAGCCTAATACATCTGAATTAGAGAACCCTCCTACAGCAACAAGTAGTTGAATGTCTTCTAGGGTTTCTCGTCCTCCGATCAAGTCGGTCATGTGTACATCGCGTACTTCAAAGCCGCTTAAGTCCATCATATAGGCCATTTCCCGCTCAGAATTACTTCCTTTTTCACGAATAACGGCTGCTTTAATTGTTTGTTTCTTTTGCGCAGGTTTTTCTCCAGTAAAAGAAGTGGGGAAGCTAAATTTTAATGGCTGCTTGACAATGTTATCTCCTCTAACTGCTGCTAATCTGGCTGCAGTTTGTTGTGCTTCTAGTTTAGTTGAGGTGGCCATCCAGTGTTGACGCATCACAGGAAGGGATAATTGAAGCTTTCCAATCGCTAATTCGCTGCGGTTGTTTACTTTTCCTATTGGGGTAATATCTATCCCCGCTTTGGCGAAGCCAGCAACTAAATCTTCTTTTGATTGTAAAACAACTCCCACTTTTTCTGAGAATAGAATTTTGATCAAATCTTTTTCTGCTAAAGCAGTAAAATCAATCTCCATTCCTACGGCAGTTGAAGGGAAACACATTTCTAAAAGGGTGGTGATTAAACCTCCAGAACCAATGTCGTGGCCTGCGGTAATGCTTCCGTTTTTAATGAATTCTTGTAAGGTGTTGAATGCTGTTTTGAAATAGGCAGCATCTTGCACGCTAGGGGTTTCATTCCCGATTTTATCTAAAGTTTGTGCAAAAGAAGATCCTCCTAAGTGGAATTCATCTTGAGCAAAGTCTAGGTAAAATAACTCACCACCATCTGGGGTAGCCACTGGCGTGATGATATTCTTTACATCATCGCATTGTCCTGCTGCAGAGATGATTACTGTCCCTGGAGCAAGTACATCACCATCAGGATATTTTTGTTTCATCGAAAGGGAATCCTTCCCAGTAGGGATGTTAATCCCTAAAGCGATGGCAAAGTCTGAACATTCTTCCACAGCGTCATACAAACGTGCGTCTTCTCCGGGATTATTACAGGGCCACATCCAGTTCGCAGAAAGGGAAATGCTTTCCAGTCCTTTTTCAAGGGGAGCAAAAACAATATTTGTCAAGGCTTCTGCTATGGCGGTATTACTCCCTTTTTTAGGGTCGATTAAGGCGCTTACAGGAGCATGTCCTATAGAGGTTGCGATTCCTTTTTGCCCGGTGTAATCTAAGGCCATCACTCCGCAATTACTTAGCGGTAATTGTAGTTCTCCCACACATTGTTGTTGAGCAACACGTCCAGTAACACAGCGGTCTACTTTATTCGTCAACCAGTCTTTACTGGCTACCGCTTCTAACTGCAGCACTTGTTCGATATAATGCTTAATTTCTTTCTGCTTATAAACTATCGGACTAAATGCTTGTGCGATAGTAGTGTCTTCCATGATGGTTTTAGGGGAACTACCAAAGAGGGCAGAAAGATCGAGATCAATCGGTGTTTCGTTGTTTTTTTCTGAATGAAATGAGAAGTGTTGGTCTTCTGTCACCTCTCCTACAATATAAAATGGCGCACGTTCTCTTTGTGCAATTTTTTCTAGCTGTGCTGCATCTTTTGGAGAAAGGATTAAGCCCATTCTTTCTTGAGATTCATTTCCTACAATTTCTTTTGCCGAAAGGGTGGGGTCCCCAAGTGGAAGTGCATCAATTTGAATTGAACCACCGGTATCTTCTACTAACTCAGAAAGGCAATTTAAATGGCCACCTGCCCCGTGATCGTGGATAGAAACAATAGGGTTATTGCTACTTTCTACTAATGCTCGAATGGCGTTTGCCACACGTTTTTGCATTTCGGGATTTGAACGTTGAACTGCATTGAGTTCTATGGCGCTGCCAAAGGCACCTGTGTCTGCCGAAGAAACTGCAGCTCCTCCCATCCCTATGCGGTAATTGTCTCCTCCCAAGATAATGATTTTATCTCCTTTTTTAGGTAGCCCTTTTTGCGCTTGTTCTTTTTTTCCAAAACCGATTCCTCCAGCCATCATGATGACTTTGTCATAACCCAGGCGTTGCTCGTTTTCTTGATGTTCAAAAGTTAGTACAGAACCACTAATTAGGGGTTGCCCAAATTTGTTCCCAAAGTCAGAAGCACCGTTAGACGCTTTGATTAAAATATCCATAGGAGTTTGATACAACCATTTGCGTTCGGCAAACTCACTCTTTTTACGTTCTTTTTGAACACGAGAATAAGGTGTCATATATACCGCTGTTCCTGCTAGAGGTAAAGAACCCTGCCCACCGGCTAATCGATCTCTGATTTCTCCTCCAGATCCTGTGGCTGCACCGTTAAATGGCTCTACAGTGGTGGGGAAGTTATGTGTTTCTGCTTTTAGGGAAATAACGCTGTCGATTTGCTCTTTTTTAAAGCTGCTGGGTTGATTTGCAGCAGTAGGAGCAAACTGTTCAATACGAGGACCTTCGATAAATGCGACATTGTCTTTGTAGGCAGAAACGATCGTATTAGGGTTCTCTTTAGAAGTCTTTTTAATGAGTTGAAACAAGCTACTTTCCTTTGTTTCTCCGTCAATGATAAATTCTCCATTAAAGATTTTATGACGACAATGTTCTGAATTTACTTGAGAAAACCCAAAAACCTCTGAGTCCGTTAGGGAGCGACCCAATGATTTTGCTAAATCGTTGAGGTAGTCAATTTCTTCGCTGTTTAAGGCAAGACCTTCTTGTTGATTGTAGGCAGCAATATCTTTAATCTGAACTACTTTTTCTGGGGCAATATCCACTTTGAAAAGTTCTTGATCTAGTCCATCAAATTCAACCACTAACATGGGGTCAATAACATCGACTACTGCTTTAGCAAAATATTCTTCAATGCGAAGAATATCCTCAATTCCCATATTTTGTGTGATCTCAACAGCATTAGTGCTCCATGGGGTAATCATGGTAGCTCGAGGTCCTATAAAGTTTCCTGAAACAGACGTACTGTCGATGACTGGGGCTTCGCCAAAAAGCCATTGCAATTTTATTGTATTTTCTTCAGAAATTGTAGAGGAACATTCAACAACGAAAACCTTTTGTGTGGGTTCGCCAAAAAACAGTAGCATAGCGTGCGGTTTAAAGCACAAAAGTACGCCTTTTCTTTAAAAATTTTGCCTACCTAGGGCATTGAAATACGCTAAGTTGTTGAGAGTTATTCACAGCAAATAAATCTTAACGAAAGAGTGTAGTATATATTCTTCTTTTAGTGTTTTTACTGGATGAAAAATAGCTTCATTAAAAACTTGATTGATGGGTTTTTACTACTGGGTAGGATTGAAGAATAAAAAGTTAATTAGAGCTCAAAAGAATAGGGTGTAGAGCGATTTCATTTGTTGTTATTTTTTAATTAACCTGACCATATAGAATCCATCAAAAGCGCTATCACTTGCACGGTGGATTACTTCTTGATCTATTTGAAAGATAGGGTTTTGTTCTAAAAACCATGTGGTTTGTTCTTGATTTTCAGAAGGGAGTAAAGAACAAGTAGCATAAATCAACGCACCACCGGGGTGAACCATTTTAGCTCCTTTTAGTAGTAGATCTCGTTGAGTTTGTTGTAAGAGTTCGAGTTGCTCTTGGGTTAAATTCCATTTAATTTCAGGATTTCGTTTTAAGGTGCCTAAACTGCTACAAGGGGCATCGATTAAAACACGGTCTGCCCATTGACTAAGTTGATCCATACTGCTTGATGGGGGTAAGGAACGGCTTTGAACAATTCTAACTTTGGCACGTTTTATTCGTTTTTCTAACTCTCTTAGTTTATTGTCCTCAATATCAAAAGCTTTGATTTCTCCCTTATTGCGCATTAATGCGGCAAGGTGAAGGGTTTTGCCTCCTGCCCCTGCACATAAATCAATGACTTTCATGCCTGGTACAACCTGACAGAAAGGTGCAATAGTTTGAGAATTTGCATCTTGGATTTCAAATTTTCCTTGTTTAAAAAGCTGATTTTTATAGAGCTTTCTCCCTTTGGGTAAAAAGAGCGCATCGGGGTAGTACTCTTTTGTGACAGTTTCTATTTGATGATTTTCTTTTAGGGCTTGTGCTATTTTTTTTGGCGAAGCCAAAAGACGATTAACCCTAAGTGAGATACCTGCTTGCTGATTACTCGCTAAAGTTTCTTTTATCCATAGCTCCCCTAATTTATTTTTTCCTAACTCAAAAAGCCAGTCGGGATAAGACTGTGCAATCGCTTCTGAAGGGAATTCAATAGCGAGGAGTTCTTCCTTAGTTTTAAAGGGGGGACAATCCATTTCTTTCCAGTCCGGAACGGTATAGTCATTTAAAAGACACCAAGTTTTGATCCACGACCAGGGCGAAAATTCGTTTTCTTCCAGCCCTGCAATAACATTGTACTTTCTTTTCCAGCGGATGATTTCAAAGCAGGCGTTATACAATAGGTTGCGGTCTCTGGCTCCCCATTTAGGGCGATCTTCAACACAGCGTTCTAAAACACGGGAAGCGCGTTTTTTTTCTTCAAGAATATCAAATAGCACATTTGCAATGGCTTCTGCTTGATTAGGGAATATTTTTTTCATTTTTTAAAGGCGCTGAAGGTTAACCAGCGAAGTGTATGCCCCGTTTTGATCCATTAAACTTTTGTGACTGCCTTGTTCAATGATCTTACCCTTGTCCATTACGATGATTTTATTGGCTTTCTGTATGGTCGATAAACGGTGTGCGATGACTAGAGAGGTGCGGTCTTGCATTAGTTTTTCTAAAGCTTCTTGGACCAGTTTTTCTGAAGCAGAATCTAGCGCAGAGGTAGCTTCGTCTAAAACTAAAATGGCGGGGTTTTTTAAGATGGCTCTTGCAATGGATAAACGCTGCTTTTGCCCGCCAGATAATTTCCCACCACGGTCCCCAATATTGGTTTGATAGCCTTTGGGAAGGGAAGTGATAAAATCATGTGCATTAGCAATTTTTGCCGCCTGAATCATTTCTTCTTCAGTCGCGTCTGGTTTTCCTAAACAGAGGTTGTTTGCTACAGTGTCGTTGAATAGAATGGCTTCTTGGGTGACAATCCCTACGAGTTGTCGAAGGTTTTCTTTGCTTATGTTTTTGATATCAACGCCATCGATGTTAATCTGCCCTTGATCGACATCGTAAAAGCGGTTTAATAAGTTAGCCAAAGTGGTTTTACCACTCCCAGATTCACCTACTAAGGCGACCATTTCTCCTTTCTTAATCGATAAGTTAAAGTCTTTTAAAAGTTCAGCGTCATCATAAGAAAACTGGATATTTTCGAAACTAATCCCTTTTTTAAAGGTTTCAATCTTTTGAGGCGAAGTTGCTTCTTTGATACTGTTTTCTGTTTCTAAAAGTTCTAAAACCCTTTCTGCGGCAGCATCCCCTTTTTTTATGGTATAGGACGCTTTACTAATTGCTTTAGCCGGAGTAAGAATGTTGTAGGCCAAAAGCATAAAAGACAAAAAGGTAGTCCCCGAAAGGGTTTGATCTATCAAAACCATTTTCCCGCCATACCACAGTAATCCCCCAATCACTCCGATACCTAAAAACTCACTCATGGGAGAGGCGAGGTTTTTACGGTTAATCAATGCGGTATTAAATTTAAAAAAGCGTTGGGTTGATGCGGCAAATTTGTTGTAAAAGCGCTCTTCAGCAAAAAAAGCTTTTACAATAGGAAGTCCTCCCAGGGTTTCTTCTACAATTGAGAGAAAGTTCCCTTGTTCTTGTTGTACCTTATCGGAATTTTGTTTTAGAGATTTTCCAATTCTAGAAATGATCAAACCTGAGAGGGGAATAAATAAGAGGACAAAGAAACTAAGCTTAGTATTAATGGAAAACATCATAGCTAGGGTAAAAACTATGGTAAGGGGTTCACGAATTAAAACCTCGAGGATGGAGAGAAATGAATGCTGTATTTCTAGTACGTCTGCAGTGATTCTTGCGATGGTGTCTCCTTTTTTCTTTTCGCTGTAAAAGGCAACGGGGAGTTCGATTATTTTTCTAAAAATGTCATTGCGTAAATGCTGTAAAATCCCATTACGCAAAAAAGTAATAAAGAAAAGCGCTAAATAATTAAAGAGGTTTTTGAGAAAAAACAAGACTAAGATTAATCCGATTGAAAGCATCAAAGCATGTAAAGGGTTGTCTTCCACTGCTTGAGAAACGTTATAGTTCATGCTGTCGGTTACATAACTTTTTAAAGAGCTAAGTCCGTTATAAGTGGGTTGCTCGTCTACTTTTGGGGTTTGCCCAAAAAGCACATTGAGCATGGGGATCATCGCGACAAAAGAGATGGCGCTAAAGAGCGCATAGAAAATATTAAAGAAAATATTGAGTCCGATATAAAGTTTAAAAGGACGAGCATAACGAAATATTTTCTGGAAATAGGTCATAAGCTTATAATGGCACTCATTAATTCTTCGCAAGTTTTGTTTAAAATTGCTTGCATATTAGGGTAGTCTTCAATTTTTTTAAGTGTTCCATTAACACTGATATAGAATTTGATTTTGGGTTCTGTTCCACTAGGTCGAACAGCTACTGTGCTCCCATCGCTTAAATGGAACTTAAGGACATTTGCCTTTGGGAAATCGAGTTTAGAAGCGCTTCCATCGGCGTGTTTTGTATGGCCTAATAGAAAGTCATCCAGCTTGACTACTGCTTTATTCGCAATAGTTTTGGGACTGTCTTGACGCATTTTACGCATCAACTGAGCAATTTCTTCTGCGCCTTGTTTCCCCTTTTTTGTGATCGACTGTAAGCTTTCTTGATAACAACCAAAACGTTGATAGGTGTCTAAAAGGTAGGCGTAAACAGAACTACCTTTTCCTTTTAAATGGGATTGTAAATCACAAGCTAGCAAGGCCGCACTAATCGCATCTTTATCCCTTACTTTATCTCCTACTAGGAAGCCATAACTTTCTTCACCACCACATAAAAAGTTTTTATTGGGGGTATCTTGAATCATTTTCCCAATCCACTTAAAGCCCGTTAAGCCTAATTTACACTCCAATCCAAAGGCTTGAGCCATTTTTTCCATCAAGGGGGTAGAAACCACCGTTGAAGCAATAAAGCTGTTCTCCATTGAAGTTTGTTGCTCTAGTACAAAACGTGTCAGCACTACCATGAGTTGATTCCCGTTGAGTAATGTCCATTTACCGTTGAGGTCTTTTACACCAATCCCTATTCTGTCTGCATCTGGATCTGTTCCTAGAATAATGTCTGCATCGATGGATTCGGCTTGTTTGAGCGCAAGGGTAAAAGCTTCTGATTCTTCTGGATTAGGAGAAATAACCGTGGGGAAATCTCCGTTGGGGTCTTTTTGCTCTTCAATTATATGTACCTTTCTATAACCAGCTTGTTCTAAAGCAGGAGGGAGACTAACAATAGAGGTACCGTGCAAGGGAGTGAAAATAACCGATGTTTCTTTTCGCTCTGCAGCAGTAAGATAGCTATCGTTAACAATAGTAGTGGTATAGGCTTGGTCGATTTCTTTGTCGATCAATTGAATCAATTCTTCTTTTTGCTCCCATTTGATGTCGGTATAATTGACTGCTTGGATCAATTCCATTATAGCAGTGTCTTCAGGAGGAACAATTTGGCCACCATATTTATTGTAAACTTTGTAACCGTTGTATTCTGGTGGATTGTGAGAGGCGGTTAAAACAATGCCTGCGTCTGCTTTTAGATAGCGTACCGCAAAAGATAATAGCGGAGTAGGACGAAGGCTACTAAAGACAAAAGCTTGGATATTGTTGGCAGAAAAAACCCGCGCGACTGCTTTGGCAAAAGTTTCACTGTTATGACGACAGTCATAGGCGATGACAACCTTTGGGGTGCTGTCTTCTTTTTTACTGTTGAGGTAATCGGCTAATCCCTGACTCGCTTTTCCTAAGGTGTATTGGTTAATTCTATTTGTACCTGCACCCATGACGCCGCGCATTCCTCCAGTACCAAATTCGATTTCTTTGTAAAAGGCGTCTTCTAAGGCTGTGGGGTTTTGTTTCAAAGTCTCAACTTCTGCGATGGTTTCCTGGTCAAATGGTGTTTTTGTCCATTGACTGATGCTTTGCTCAATTGTCATGTTTCTCTTCTGTGTGTTCAACAATGGTATAACGTTTGGTATTTGCTTGTTGACCGACTAGGATTTCTCCTAAAAATCCAGCAACAAAAAATTGACTCCCTAAAATCATGGTAGTTAATGCGATATAAAATGCTGGGCGCTCTGCAATTAAGCGACCATCAGTATTTAAGTATAATTTATCGATACCTAAATAGCCTGCAAAAACAAATCCTATCAAGAACATGATAGTTCCCCATAGTCCAAAGAAATGCATGGGCCGTTTCCCAAATTTATGCAAGAAGCTTAAAGTGATTAAATCTAGAAATCCATTGATAAAACGGCTTAAACCAAATTTTGTCTCCCCGTATTTTCTAGCTTGGTGTTGAACGACCTGCTCTTTGATGGCTGTAAAACCTTCATGCGCTGCGATTACAGGAATGTAGCGATGCATTTCACCATAGACTTCAATGTTCTTGACGACTTCTTTTCGATAGGCTTTTAAGCCACAATTAAAGTCGTGGAGATAAATCCCTGAACTTCTTCTAGCGGCCCAATTAAAAAGTTTTGAAGGGATATTTTTAAAAAGAATCGAGTCATATCGCTTCTTTTTCCATCCAGAGAGAATGTCTAAATTTTCCTCTTTTAGGCGATGGTACATGGCTGGGAGCTCGTCTGGAGAATCTTGTAGATCTGCATCCATGGTGAAAACTACCTCTCCTTTTGCGGCAGCAAAACCAGCATGCAAGGCTTGTGACTTCCCAAAGTTTCGCGAAAAGCGGATGCCTTTTGTAGCAGTGCTAGTTTGGCATAGATGGCTAATCACTTGCCAAGAATCATCGGTACTCCCATCATCGATAAAAAGGATCTCATAGGATAGGTTTTCAGTAGTGAATACTTTCTCTATCCAGCGATGCAGTTCGGGCAGGGATTCTGCCTCGTTTAATAAAGGAATGATGATTGTTAAGTCCATAGTCGCAATGCGCTTACAAACTTACAAAATTACCCCCTATTCTGGGCGATTGCGTTTAAGGATTAATCCGCTAATAAGGGAAACAACAAAACCCAAAAAAAGACTAAATATCAAAATCATTGTACTGATCACTCCAATAGAAGAAAATTTCAGTTGCATTTCTTTCGCTGCATCAATTTGTTCTTGAGACATTTCTGGGTTTTGATCGAGCATTTTATTTTGGGTTACCTCAATGGTTTTCTCAATGGTGTCTGGGTCTAAAAATGTAATTAAAACATAAGTGTAAACAATCGCAATCAATGCGCTAATAACTGAAATCCCCAATCCTAGCTTTAATGCTTCGCTAAGGGTTAAGAAACCATCATTTGTCTTTTTATAGCTATATATTCCTAGAACAATCACTGTAATAGTAATGGCCCAGTTGATCCAATTCACAGCTGATTCTTGGGTGTAATGCATGTCTAAAAAGAAGAGCATCAGGGCAAAAACGACTGAAATTCCTCCCAATAAGAGGCCGTATTGAAGGATGTGTGACTTTAATGTAGATGAGTTGTTTTCCATAATAAGTAAAAATTTGAGTTTTTAATTGGTTTCAATTTTATAAATTTAGAAAATTCCTTTACATTTGCACACGTTTTTAAAACAATATAAATATGAAAGCAGATATTCATCCAGATAATTACAGACTAGTAGCATTCAAAGACATGTCAAATGAAGATGTGTTCCTAACGAAGTCAACAGTTAATGCGAAAGAGACCATCGAAATCGAAGGCAGTGAATATCCTTTAGTGAAATTAGAAATTTCTCGCACTTCACACCCTTTCTATACTGGGAAATCGAAATTGGTCGACACCGCTGGTAGAATTGACAAATTCAAGAACAAATACGCCAAGTTCAAAAAATAAATTGAACTTAACCATAATTGAAAAAACTGTCCTTTTTAGGGCAGTTTTTTTTTGTCCTTGTTTTGCTTCGAGAATTTATGCCTAATTTTAGGGATAGATATTTATGTAATTGATTATCCATGAACATTCTTCTTTTTGATGGTCCTGAACGCGACCAATTATTGCCTTTTACTTTTATTCGTCCAGTCGCACACTTGCGTATAGGGATTGATCAATTGCAAGATAAATGGGAGGCCTTCTTAGGAGTAAAATGCGGGCACTATACCCAAGACTATTTGCAACCAAAGTTTCCCACAGAAACGGCTAAAGAAAATCTTTTTATCAATCCAGCTTATATTCCTACCCAAGCGTTAGCAGATAAAGTGAAGACCTTGACCTTGAACGATGCTTTAACGGTCGATGGAAATATTCTCGCCTGTTTGACAGAAAGTGCTCTTCCGCCAGAAGTGAATAGTTCAATTAATTGTATCGAAGTTGAATCTTCCTTGATACATATAAAAACAGCAGCCGATTTATTTTTAAACAACGCAGCGGTTTTAGCATTAGACTTTAAGCGCCTTACTAAAGGAAGAAAAAGTGCTCCCATCTCTTCTAGTAATCAATTGATTGCTCCAGAAAATATTTTCTTAGAAGAAGGGGCAAAAGTTGAATGTGCCATCTTAAATGCCGCAGAGGGTCCCATTTATATTGGGAAAAATGCAGAGGTGATGGAAGGGAGTATGCTGCGAGGTAGTATCGCATTATGCGAGCAGGCTGTGGTTAAAATGGGCGCTAAAATTTATAGTGGAACGACCTTAGGTCCATATACAAAAGCCGCTGGTGAGCTTAATAATGTTCTTATTTTAGGTTATTCAAACAAAGGACACGATGGTTTTTTAGGGAACGCTGTTATCGGTGAGTGGTGTAATATTGGCGCCGCATCAGATGCCTCGAACCTTAAAAATAATTACGGTAAACTACGGGTTTGGAACTATCAGACAGAAAATTTTGCTAAAACAGATCTTCAGTTTTGTGGACTACTCATGGGAGACTATTCTCGTTGCAGTATTCACTCTATTTTTAATACCGCAACAGTGGTTGGGGTCTGTGCAAATTTATTTGGAACAGGCTTTCCACGAACTTTCTTACCCAGTTTTAGTTATGGAGGAGCACAAGGATTAAAAACCTATGCCTTTGAAAAAGCCATGGAAAGTAATGCAGCAATGATGCAACGCAGGAAGATTGCTTTAACGCAAATTGACCGTGATATCTTGGAAAATATTTATGACCTTACGGCCAAATGGCGCAAAGACTAAGGTGCAGTTTTATAGACCCTTTTTAGGTAAAGTAGGTTTAAAGGGTTCATTTCAAAACCTTGAACATTTTTTTGAACAAATCGAACTGCTTGATCATAATACAAGGGTACAACGGGATAGTACTGCATAATCATCTCATCCATCTCTCTGTACAAGGCAATACGCTCATTTAAAGAAGATTGCAATAAAGCTTTTTTGTAAAGTGCGTCAAACTCTGCTTGTTTAAAATGAGTGTAATTTGGCCCGCCAGGAGAAAAATTCGCCGAATAAAATAAAGAAAGATAATTCTCAGCATCTGGATAGTCAGCGATCCAACTTGCTCTAAAAGCCTCTAGTTTGCCAGAAGATTTGGCTTGCCTTAGAGTAGCAGTCGGCATTAAATCAATCACGATTTTAATCCCTATTTTTTGTAATTCTCGCTGCAGATATTCACAAATATCCAAGTAGTTAATGTCTGTTGCTAGTCGAATTGTGGGGGCGGTTTTGTTCTCTTCGGTGAACTTTTTCACTAATGCCCTTGCTTGTTGAGGTTGATATTGGTTAAATGTTTGTGTTGTTTTTCCAGCGAGCCCCTTTGGTATAAATCCTCCTAAAGCTGGAAACCCAATAGTGTTGCGCAAATAGCGAATCATCTTCTCACGGTCAAATCCTATATTGATGGCTTTTCTTAGCTCTGTTGATAAAAGCGCAGGATTATTGCTGTCTAAATACAAACCAATGTATTCTGTGTTGAGATAGGGTCCTTTTTGTAAATTGACTTTGTCTTGATAAGCGATTTGTAATGTTCCTTTTGGAGTTAATAACTCATCTTTATAAGAAGGGTCAAGAGAGTTGAGAAAATCAAATTTCCCTTGAGAAAAAAGCATGAATTCACTTTGAATATCAGGTAAAAAACTAATTGCAATCGCCTCTAAATAGGGGAGTGGGTTTCCTTGATTATCCTGTTCAAAGTAATGATTGTTTTTCCTTAAAACGAGTTTGATATCTTCTTCCCAAGCTTTGAATTTAAACGGTCCTGTCCCTATGGGATTTTTTCTAAATGCGTGTTGGGGGTCTTCGACTACCTCTTTAGGAACAACTGCGCAATAGCGCATACTCAACAAACTCAAAAAAGCGGGAAAGGTTTGCTTTAGTTTAATTTGAAAAGTGTGTTGATCGATGGCTTGATAACTTTCAACCTGTTGTAATACCCAGCCTCCTGGAGAGCCAACAGCAGGGTCTGTTAAGCGGTTAAAGCTGTACACAAAATCCTCGGCGGTGACTGTCCTCGTTTTTTTTGAACCAAATTGAATACTCTCATGAAAAAAAACATCTTTCTTTAGGTAAAAAGTATAGGTGGTCCCTAGGGAGTCTATTGCCCATTGCGCAGCAATTTCTGGCACTACATTTAAATCATTATCCAGTTGAACCAATCCATTAAACAATTGTTGAATGGGCCAAATGTTTTGAGGATTACGCGCAAAAGCAGGATCTAATGATGTGATGTTTCTAAACTCATTATACCTAAAAACAGCACTAGAATCTACTAACTTATCCTCCCCACAACTTACAACAAGCGATAGAAAGAGTGTACCTAGAAAAAGGGAAATAGAAAAGGGAAAAAGATTGCGTTTCAAAATTGTATCTTTGTCTCAAAATTAAGCTATTTACATCAGTCTTGAGCCTTGTCACTCCACAAAATACCGCAGTAGCTACCGATAAAATCCGGCTAGCCTTTCACACCCTGGGGTGTAAGTTGAATTTTTCTGAAACAGCAGAAATTGCCAAAGATTTTTCCAGTTTGCATTACGATCGGGTTTCCTTTGATGAAGCGGCAGATGTCTATGTCATCAACACCTGCTCTGTGACAGAAAATGCAGATAAGCGTTTTAAGGCTTTAGTAGCGAAAGTACTTCGCCAAAATGAGGAAGCTTTCGTCGCTGCGATAGGTTGTTATGCGCAATTGCAGCCTGAAGCGCTCGCAGAAGTGAACGGAGTAGACTTGGTTTTAGGGGCGTCAGAAAAATTTAATTTGACGCAGTACCTTGGTGATCTGACAAAAAGAGATACTTCAGAAATTCATTCTTGTGAAATCGCTGATGTCAACACCTATCAAAGTAGTTTTTCAACTGGGGACAGAACCCGTGCCTTTTTAAAAGTGCAGGATGGCTGTGACTACAAATGTTCCTACTGCACCATTCCATTAGCTAGAGGGATTTCCCGAAGCGATACCGTTGAAAATGTTGTTGAAAGAGCGGAAGAAATTGCCGCTCAAGACATCAAAGAGATTGTGTTAACTGGAGTGAATATTGGGGATTTTGGAAAGGGAGAGTTTGGGTTAAAAAAGCACGACGACACCTTTTTAGACCTGGTGCAAGCACTTGATAAAGTTGATGGTATTGAGCGAATTCGTATTTCTTCTATAGAACCCAATTTATTAAAAAACGAAATCATTGATTTTGTTGGGTCGAGCAATCGTTTTGTTCCCCACTTTCATGTGCCTTTGCAAAGTGGAAGCGATGTCGTTTTGAAAAAAATGAGAAGACGCTATCTATCCAAATTATATGTTGATCGCGTCACTCAGATTAAAGCAGTTATGCCGCAGGCTTGTATTGGGGTAGATGTTATTGTAGGTTTCCCAGGGGAAACCGAAGAGGAATTCTTGACCACTTATCGCTTTTTGAGCGAATTAGACATCGCCTACTTACATGTGTTTACTTATTCTGAACGACCTAATACAGAGGCGGTTGATTTTGAAGGAGAAGTTCCTCAAGCGATTAGAAATAAGCGTTCTAAAATGTTAAGAGGTTTATCGGTCAAGAAGCGCCATGCGTTTTATCAATCACAATTAGGGACAACGCAGCAAGTGCTCTGGGAAGGAGACAACAAAAAAGGCTATATCCATGGTTTTACCACTAACTATGTTAAAGTAAGAGCAATATGGAATCCTTCGCTAGTAAATACGCTAGCCACGGTAACACTTGAAAAAATAGATGAAGAGGGTTTTGTAAGACTTAAAGCTTAATCCCTACAGGAAGAAGATCTTTGTAGCGCTTATTTTTTCTTAAAAAACCAGCGATGTCTGGGCTAGTCGGGACAACTTTTAAGTTGCGATCTGCTACATGATCAAGAACTAATTTAATGAAAGCATCTTTAAACTCGCTGCTTGCGATGTTTTCAGGAACGATTAACTTCGTTAAAAAAATCTTTCTTTCTTGTTCAGCATATTCAATACGAGCCATGGTGTCGCCCACCATTACTTCAAATTGTCTTAAAAAATCGTTGTTTTCGAGTACAAGTTCGCCCATGAATATGTATTTTGATGATTATTTTGGTAGTTGATTAGATCAACATATTTTTGTTAAATTGTTGTTGATTTGATAAAAATCAGCTCACAAATATACGAAAATTTCACATAGTTCTTAACATTTAATTAACCTTATACGTGTCCTTACTCAATAAAATCCCACTCTATCTTATGCCAGGTATGGCGGCAAGTCCTAGGATTTTTGAATATATTCAACTTCCAGAGCAATATGAATTGATTAAGCTCTCGTGGATACCACCTAATGAGAAGGAAGATTTATCGGATTATGCCTTGAGAATGTGTGAAAGAATCGAGCACAAAACTCCTGTTTTATTAGGGGTTTCATTTGGGGGTATATTGGTTCAGGAAATGGCAAAACATATTGATGTTCTAAAACTTATTGTTGTTTCTAGTGTTAAGTCTAATGCAGAATTGACTATTTCAATGAAATTAGCTAAAACAACTGGAGCCCATAAACTATTACCCACTCAGTGGATCAAGAACTTAGAGAGTTTAGCCTTATATGTTTTTGGGCCCTCTATACGGCCAAAGATGAAAGCTTATCAAAAATATCTTTCAGAAAGAGATCCTGCTTATCTCGACTGGTCTATCGATCAAATTGTTCATTGGTCTCAAACTGATCCAGATCCTGATGTGATTCATATTCACGGGGACAAGGACGTTGTTTTCCCCATTAAAAACATTGATACTAGTGAGCGTTTTTATACCATTAAGAATGCTACACACGCCATGATCCTTACGCACCATGCATGGTTCAATAAAAATTTGCCTAATATTATAGAAAATTAGTTTGCCCTATGCGCCACATCAGCTTTAAGTATTCCTTTTTTACAGTGCTTCTTATTGTTATTGCCTCTTTGGCTTACAACAAGCGATCTACTTCTGCTTTTATAGATTATAACGAACCAGGTTCGTATAAGGTTCAAGCCTTAAACATTCCCACTGAAATTGAATTTGCTGGCGAGACCATACAATTGAATGAGTCAGATTTAATAGAGCGAATGGATAAAGAGCTTTTAGTGAATACCTACTGGCAGTCCAATACCATCTTAATGCTTAAAAGAGCTCATAAGTACTTTCCGCAAATTGAAAAAATTCTTGCCGATGAGGGGGTGCCAGAGGATTTTAAATACCTGGCTTTGATTGAAAGTGGTTTAGAGAATGTGACATCTTCAGAAGGAGCAAAGGGGTTTTGGCAAATTATGCGCACCACTGGTCGTGAGTATGGTTTAGAAGTGAACTCTAATGTAGATGAACGATACAATATCGATTTGGCCACTAGAGTGGCCTGCAAATATTTGATAAAGGCCAAAGAAAAGTTTGGTTCTTGGACATTAGCGGCGGCTTCCTATAACAGGGGAATGTCTGGGATAAAAAGACTCCTTGAAAAGCAGCAATCAGAAACTTATTACGATTTACTGCTAGGGACAGAAACAAAGCGTTATGTGTTTAGAATTCTAGCGGTTAAAGAAATTATTGAAGCACCAGAGCGCTATGGTTTTTACATTAAAGAAGCCCAGAAATACTCTCCATTGACCTATACAACGGTAAAGGTGGATACAGCCATTACAAATATTGCGCGCTTTTCAAAACAACTGGGAGTCAACTATAAAACCATGAAAATCTACAACCCATGGTTATTGCAAAATCACCTGAATAATAAATCCAGAAAATTGTATCATATTGCCTTACCGGAAGCGGTAGGCCCTTAGATCTTCTTCATTTGTTGTTGCATCATCTTGATTTGTTGCCCCAAGACATTGTGCGTATCTGCTTTTTTTGCTTCGTTTAATAAAGTGGTCGCTTCGCGCTTTCTTCTTTTTTGCATTAAGATCCCAGCAAGACTTAATTTCGCCATGGCTTCGTCTGCACTCATCGATAAGCCAAAGGATAAAGCTTTTCTAAACGATTTCTCTGCTTTAGTGAGATTGGTTTGAGATTCAATAACGCCGTGAAGGTAGTGGTAATAACCTTGTTGTTTTGTCACTAGATTGGCAGTAGGATTAGGAATACGACTAAGCCATTTGAGTGTTCCCTCAAAATCTTGTTTGCGCAAGCGCAAAAAGGCAAGGAAGATGATCTCATTCTTAAAGTAAAGAAGAATGAACATCCCTGTGATTAAAATTAAAAAAATACCATTACCGATTTGATCCTCGATAAATTGATAAATTGCATAAGCAAACGTTGCTGCTGCGAATATAAGTTTTATGACCTTGGGAAACATGCTTTATTTTTGCTGCTAAAGTAATAAAAACAATCGTAACTAATTTTTACTTTAGGCTTGTCTAAAATAAAAGATGTTGTATATTTGCCCTCGATAAAAAAAGCACTTAATTCGCTTTATTCATTATAAGAAATTATGAAAAGAACATTTCAACCCTCGAAGAGAAAAAGAAGAAACAAACATGGTTTCAGAGAGCGCATGGCATCTGCTAACGGGCGTAAGGTTTTAGCTAGTAGAAGAGCTAAAGGTAGAAAGAAAGTTTCTGTTTCGTCTGAACCAAGACACAAGAGATAATGTTTGATAATCATCATATTAGAGTGTTACTTATTTTTAAGTAGCACTTTTTTTTTATATTTATTTTAGATACTCAACTAAATTATGCCGAAAAAAGAAAATCTAAACAAAATCCTCATCATCGGATCTGGGCCAATCATTATTGGACAAGCATGTGAATTTGACTATTCAGGAAGTCAAGCATTACGCTCACTTCGAGAAGATGGAATCGAAACGGTACTGATTAATTCTAATCCAGCAACCATTATGACAGATCCCTCTATGGCAGATCATGTCTATTTGAAGCCATTGACGACTAAATCACTCATAGAGATTCTTAATGATCACAAAGATATTGATGCTGTATTACCTACTATGGGAGGACAGACCGCTTTAAACCTGTGTATTGAGGCAGATGAGAAAGGTGTTTGGGAAGATCACAATGTGGAAATAATCGGGGTGGATATCGATGCGATTAATATTACAGAAGATCGTCAACAGTTTAAAGAGTTGATGCAAAAACTAGAAATTCCAGTAGCACCAGCACAGACGGCAACTTCTTTCTTAAAAGGGAAAGAGATCGCGCAAAAATTTGGTTTTCCTTTAGTGATTCGTCCTTCGTTTACCTTAGGGGGAACGGGAGCTTCTTTTGTGCATAAAGCTGAAGATTTTGACGAATTGTTAACCCGTGGATTAGAGGCATCGCCTATTCACGAGGTGTTAATCGATAAGGCACTTTTAGGCTGGAAAGAATATGAGTTAGAATTATTACGTGACAAAAATGACAATGTTGTTATTATTTGTACGATAGAAAATATGGATCCTATGGGAATCCACACAGGGGATTCTATTACAGTAGCTCCTGCGATGACTTTATCAGATGCGACTTATCAGCGCATGCGTGATCTTGCCATCAAAATGATGAGAAGTATCGGAGATTTTGCAGGGGGATGTAACGTGCAGTTTGCGGTTAGTCCAGATGAGCAAGAAGAGATTATCTCGATTGAGATTAACCCTCGTGTTTCGCGTTCTTCGGCTTTAGCCTCCAAAGCCTCTGGTTACCCTATTGCAAAAATTGCTGCAAAGTTAGCCATAGGGTATTCCCTTGATGAATTAGACAATCAAATCACCCAGTCTACTTCGGCTTTATTTGAGCCATCTGTAGACTATGTTATTGTTAAGATCCCACGATGGAACTTTGACAAGTTCGAAGGGGCAGACCGCGTATTAGGTCTTCAAATGAAATCTGTAGGAGAAGTAATGGGAATTGGTCGTTCTTTCCAAGAGGCCTTACACAAAGCCACCCAATCGCTTGAGATTAAGCGTAATGGGCTAGGAGCAGACGGGAAAGGGTATTCTGACTATGATACCATTATCAGTAAATTAACCCATGCAAGTTGGGATCGCGTGTTTGTACTTTATGATGCGATACAGCTAGGTATTCCATTGAGTCGTATTCACGAAATCACAAAAATTGACTTGTGGTTCTTACGACAGTTTGAAGAGTTATATCTATTAGAAAAAGAAATTTCTAATTACAGTATTGAAAGTTTAGAGAAAGCCTTGCTATTAGAAGCGAAGCAAAAAGGTTTTGCCGATCGTCAAATCGCCCATATGCTCGACTGTTTAGAAAGTCAAGTCTACAACTTGCGCGAAGAAATGGGGATACAACGGGTCTATAAGTTAGTAGATACCTGTGCGGCAGAATTTGCCGCAAAGACGCCGTACTATTATTCTACTTTTGAAGCACAAATGAAAATAGGCGATGCTGCTCCCTTTAGTGATAACGAAAGTGTTGTTACCGATAAGAAGAAGATCATCGTTCTAGGTTCTGGACCTAACCGTATCGGTCAAGGAATAGAATTTGATTATTGTTGCGTTCACGGGGTATTAGCGGCAGCAGAGTGTGGTTATGAAACCATTATGATTAACTGTAATCCCGAAACTGTTTCAACAGATTTTGACACTGCTGATAAGCTTTATTTTGAACCTGTATTTTGGGAGCATATCTATGACATCATTCGTCATGAAAAGCCAGAAGGAGTGATTGTACAACTAGGAGGGCAAACAGCCCTTAAACTAGCAGAAAAGCTCGATCGTTATGGGATTAAGATCATAGGAACAAGTTATCAGTCTTTAGACTTAGCAGAAGATAGAGGAAGTTTTTCTACCCTATTGAAAGACAATGATATTCCTTATCCAGAATTTGGCGTAGCTGAAAATGCCGATGAAGCACTTGCGTTAGCAGATGAATTAGATTTCCCTATCCTAGTTCGACCGTCTTATGTACTAGGAGGTCAGGGGATGAAAATTGTTATCAATAAAGAAGAGTTAGAGCAACATGTCGTAGACTTATTGCGTAAGATTCCTAATAATAAATTGTTGTTAGATCACTACTTAGATGGTGCGATTGAAGCAGAAGCAGATGCTATTTGCGACGGTGAAAATGTTTATATTATTGGAATAATGGAGCATATTGAACCTTGTGGTATTCACTCTGGGGATTCAAATGCAACTTTACCAGTGTTCAACTTAGGGGAATACGTTTTACAGCAGATTAAAGATCATACCTATAAAATTGCGAAAGCACTAAATACGGTAGGCTTGATTAATATTCAGTTTGCGGTAAAAGACGATAAAGTATTTATTATCGAAGCGAATCCGCGTGCTTCTAGAACAGTCCCTTTTATTGCAAAAGCCTATAAAGAGCCTTATGTGAATTACGCAACTAAAGTGATGTTAGGAGAAAACAAAGTGACTGACTTTGACTTTAACCCACATTTAGAAGGTTATGCCATCAAACAACCAGTGTTCTCTTTCAATAAGTTCCCTAATGTGAATAAACAATTAGGTCCTGAGATGAAGAGTACTGGAGAGAGTATCTTGTTTGTTGATTCATTGAAAGACGACGAGTTCTACAACCTGTATTCGCGTAGAAAAATGTATTTAACAAAGTAATAAACAAAAATTAGCTACTTTTATAGAAAGAATTGATGAATGAAAGCGATGAAGAAAGAGTACACCTTAATCCTTAGTATGATTGTTTTGGCGGTAGCCACACGATTATTACCTCACCCACCCAACTTTGCTCCCATTACAGGAATTGCACTGTTTGCTGCGGCAAAATTAAACAAGAAGTTAATCGCCATTTTGGTGCCTCTATTTTGTTTGTTTGTCACAGATTTAATCCTTGGGTTAAGTTGGATTAACTTATTCGTTTATGCTGCTTTTGGAATGATTTCTTGGATAGGCATGCGCCAAAAAAAGATCTCGATCCCCACAGTATTAGGTTCTTCATTGCTCTTTTTTGTTGTTTCTAATTTTGGCGTTTGGTTGTTGCATTATCCCCCAACTTTAGAAGGTTTAATAGCGTGTTTTGCTTTAGCTATTCCTTTCTTTGTGAATACCATCGCTGGAGATTTAGTCTATACTGCTGTTTTATTTTATAGCTTTTCTGCGATTAAAAACACTTATCTCAAAACCGCATAGTTCCTCCATATTTTTGTAACTTTATCCTGTGAACAGGTACTTGTTATGCAAGTCGAAAAGGGAAATTGGTGAAAAACCAATGCTGTACCCGCAACTGTAAGCTTAGTCTAAGTATTAGATGTTTTTTAGCCTCTTACACCACTGATTTTTTTTATCGGGAAGGTTGCTAAAAAAACGCAAGCCAGGAGACCTGCCCGTTCATAGTGATACTATTCTTCGGGGATAAAGAAGTGGTATGGCTAAGGATGTTGTATCCCATAATATTTTAAAATGAAAACAGTTCGATTAACTGTTCTTACTTTGCTATGCGTTGTTTTTACTGCCTTAGCACAAGAAGAACAAAAAAATGACAGTCTTGTTAAAAAGACAAATTACCTAGATGAAGTCGTCTTATTAGACGCCAGAATTCCTCTAAAAAGATCACAATCCGGGAAACCAGTTTTGCGTATTGATGAAAAACAAATCAAACAATTTAACGGCCGTAGTTTGTCTGAACTACTTTCTACCCAAGCTGGGATAGAAGTGGTGGGAAATCGTTTAATTACTGGCCAAAACCTTCGATTAGCGGTACGTGGAAGTTCGAATAACCAAGTGCTTATTCTTGTGGATGGCGTAAGGGTGGCAGATCCTTCACGTATAGGGAACGATTTTGATTTAAATTTTTTGAGTTTGAATCAAATCAGTTCAATAGAGATTTTAAAAGGAGGAGCAAGTACTTTATACGGAAGCTCAGCTGCTGCTGCTGTGGTCAATATTTCAACCCATAAGGTGACAAAGAATCAACTTAATGTTAATTTAAATGCTGGGACAGAACAAGCACAAAACGAATCGTTAAATCAATTCAATTATCTCTCTAACCATATTCAATACGCTTTAAAAGCAAAAGATATTTTCTTTAAAGTAGGCTATGCTGGTTTAAAAACCAGTGGGATGAGTGCAGTAGAAAGTGGGACAGAAAAAGATCCTTTTGAACGTTATAATATCAATGCTCAATTAGGTGGTAAACACAGCCAATTTTCGTGGTATGTGCAAGCGAGTAAAGCGAAAATTGAGAATGACTATGACAATGTGTTCCCAGTAGAAGATGCCGATTTTAACGCCATCAGTACTTTTGAAAACATTGCGGTGAATGCGAAATATACTTATGGTCTAGGAGAGGTAAGTTTAGATGCAGGGATGCAAAACACCGACCGGGAATATTATGATAATTACCCTGCACAATACACGGCCTACAATCGCACTTTTGAAATTGTTAATCGCTTAAAATTATCTGATCAGTGGTATAGTGTACAAGGGTATTTAAAACAACAAGCTAGCTATGAAGATCGACCTGTATTAGAGCAGAATGATTTATTTGCGAATGTGGTTTATGTATCGACTTCTGGTTTAAATTTCAATGCAGGTGTAAGGCGTAACGATCACAAGACCTATGGAGAGCATTTTACTTATAGTGTTAACCCATCTTATTCTTTTAGTTTGATCGAGCAACAGTTTAAACTTTATGGGAGTTATAATACCGCTTTTATTGCGCCCAGTTTGTTTCAGTTATATGATACCTATTCTGGAAATGCTGACTTAATGCCAGAAGAGAGTGCTTCTTTAGAATTAGGCCTTACATGGGTGAAAGAGGATGGACGTGCTACTTTGGCCTTATTTCAGCGTACAGAAGATCCTAAGATCGTTTACGATTTTTCAACCTATGCTTATGCGAATGCTCCTTCAGATATAAAATATCAGGGGGTTGAGTTAAGTTATACGAACCGTTTATTTGAAGAATTAGACTTCAATTTGAATTACACTTTTACAGAACTTAAAAATGATGCGCTTATTCGCTTACCAAAACACGCTGTCGATAGTAGTTTAAATTATGCCTTTAAGGATGAATCTAATCTTGGATTATATTACGCATACCGAGGAAAACGTCAAGTGGTTGATTTAAGTAGCTTAGACGCCTATGGTTTAATTGATTTACGCTATGCGAAAACCTTCCATAATGACAAGCTTACCGCTTCTATATGGTTGAGTAATATTCTCGATACCGACTATATCGAAATCACGAATTTTACTACTAGAGGTCGTAACTTCAGATTCGGATTATCCTATCAGCTTTAGTCTTCAAATGAAAATCTAAATCCTTTTGGAAGGTCAACATGCATTTGTTGTTGGCTTTCCACCATAGGGTTTTTGATCATTTCAAAAGGCGTAGGATCATAACTGCGTTTAGCGCTACCTCCTGACATATAGTTCAATGCTGCGGCGAATAAAGGCTCGTTGACATCTCCTAAAACTCCATAACTAGAAGCACTTTCTCTTAGTTCTACATCTGGTTCAAGACCATCAGTATAGTCGGCAAAGTTATCACTGTTAGCAATTTTAAGCACAATAGGCTGCATGGCATAGGTGTGGTTAGGATTGCGTTCATTTCCTGTATTATCTATATAATCATAAATGGTAATTGAACCAACATTTTTCCCATAGGTGGCTGTTCCAATTTGGACAACATCAATATGTGGGCTTAAGCCATTGATCAATAATTCGCTTGCAGATGCGCTGCGGCCACTGGTTAATATATAAACGCGGCTTAAACTTAAACCTTGAATTGAAACTCCAGTATGAGTTGTATCGACAAAATAGTCGTTTAAATCAAAATCATCATCTGGATCAGCATTGGTATTGCGACTTTCAAAATAAGCCATTAGCTTACTATTCCACTGTTGCTGTGCAAAAATTTCGCCAGTGAATTGACCCGTAATTAAACTCGCTAAATAGGTGCAAGTGCGGACAGAACCCCCTCCATTATATCTTAGATCAATCACTAGTTCGCTGATATTTTCGGATCTAAAATTGGCAAAAGCGTCAATAAGAGCTTGGTCGAAATCATATTCATTAACTCCATCATCATTACTGTCTACCTCTCCAACAAACTTATTGTACATTAAATAACCTACTCTAGTTCCATTGTGATCTAGCACTAAGTTTTTATGAATGGGATTTTCTTGGAAGTCTTCTTCTTTGACTAAGTCGATGCTAATATTTCTAGGGGTAACAAGATCTGCTGCTGCATCATAATTAACTAAATCAATTATATAGCTCATATCTTGTCCATAGAGTAAAGAAATATAATTATCAAGATTGAGTTCTTGTCCATTGACTACGTTAAATAAATCTCCGCGAAGAACACCTTTTGTTGCCGCGTCAGAATTGGGTAATACATAAGTTACTGCACCGATCAATGTCTCACAACCAGAACAACGGCGATAGAGCGTAAACATCATTCCGTTAGAAGCAGAAATTCCAGAGAGTTGATCTTCAAGATTTTCATAGTCTGGATCGATCCAGCTAAAACGATCATCTGAATGATTAAGACTATTAAAGAAATTTTCTGGATCAGAATAGGATTGTAAGTAGGTGGTATAGTCACTTTGGTTATCATCAAAGGTATCCGCTAAATTATCTACTTGCTCTTGCCAGTAGTACCACTGATTTAAACCTTTCCAGATATAGTCATTAATCTCTGAATTATCAACAGTTGGTGTAGGATTAACAGTTGGTGTAGTATCAACAACTACATTAATTTGATTATCGTCACTATCTGGTTCTGAACAACTCGTAAAACTCAATCCTAAAATTAGGAGAACAAAAAGTATTTTTTTCATATTTTAAATAATGTTAATGCAAATTAACAAGATATTTTTGTATCTGGGCTATGCTTTCAAGTTTGTTATATCTTTATGCAAAGATTATTCCAAAATGAAAAAAGCCCTTACAATTTTATTATTGCTATTTATCTCCCAAATCTCTGCTCAAAATGTTTTTGAACAGTATGGTGGAAATCCAGGTGTTACTAACCTCAATGTTAGCCCTCAAATGTTTCAATTATTGGGTAAGTTTAAAATTAGTACAGACGACCCCGAATCTCAAGCTTTTATTGAGATGATCCAAAGCTTGAAACGTTTTAGGGTCATGAGTACAAAAGAAACAGAAGTCGCTACAGCCATGGAAAACTGGTTTCAAAATGAATTAAACACTTCTTCTTTAGAATCTGTTTTAAACATTACAGAAAAAGGGGTAAATGTTCGCTTTGGTGCCGTCTATGGCACAAAAGAAAGCACCGTTGATCGTTTAGTGATGTATGTCAAAGGCTTACAAGGCTACATTGATCAACGAGAGGATATTCAATTAGAAAGTCAAACTCGGCTTGATTTTGTCTTACTCGAAATCAAAGGAAATATTGACCTGAATCAAGTGGGAACACTGACTAAGCTAATCGATATCCCTGGGGGAGAATATTTAGATGCTTTAGCCAATTAAAGCCCCGTATAATTAAAGGGAGAAATTGTTTTTAATTCTGCTTTGATCTTACTGTCTATTTCTAATTGATCGACAAATCGATGAATGGCTTCTTGATTGATTACATTATTGGTGCGGGTCAATTCTTTTAAAGCTTCATAAGGATTAGGATAGCCTTCTCTGCGCAAGATTGTTTGAATCGCTTCTGCCACTACCGCCCAGTTATTCTCTAGATCGGCTTTGATCTTATCTTCATTTAATAAGAGTTTTCCAAGTCCTTTTAGGGTAGACTGGAAACCTATTAATGAGTGTCCAAAAGGAATTCCTATGTTGCGCAATACCGTACTGTCAGTTAGATCTCGTTGCAGTCTAGAAATAGGTAACTTTTCTGCTAGATACGCTAATAGGGCATTGGCAATTCCTAAGTTTCCTTCAGAGTTTTCAAAATCAATAGGATTGACCTTATGAGGCATAGCCGAAGAGCCCACTTCTCCTTCTTTGATTTTTTGCTTGAAATAGTCCATAGAAATATACGTCCAAATGTCACGATCTAAATCGATTAAAATGGTATTGATGCGTTTCATGGCATCGCATAAAGCGGCAAAATGATCGTAATGTTCAATTTGAGTAGTAGGGAAGGAGTGGTGTAAGCCCAAACAATTTTCTACAAAATCAGTTCCAAAGCTTTTCCAATCCTGTTTAGGATAGGCCACAACATGAGCGTTAAAGTTACCAGTAGCTCCACCAAACTTTGCGGCATTTGGTACATCGAGTAAAGAAGCGCGTTGTGCTTCTAAACGCTTGACAAAAACAGCAAACTCTTTTCCTAATCGGGTAGGCGAGGCTGGCTGTCCGTGAGTACGTGCTAAAAGTGGAACTTCTTTATACTCTTCTTCAAGTGTTTTTAACTGCTCGATAAGTTCGTCTAGTTGAGGCAAGTAAACGTTAGTTACCGCATCTTTAATCGATAACGGTATAGCAGTATTGTTAATGTCTTGTGAGGTTAAACCAAAGTGGATAAACTCTTTATAGTCGTGAATTTCAAGACGATCAAATTCTTTTTTGATGAAATACTCAACGGCTTTCACATCGTGATTAGTCGTTTTTTCAATCTCTTTTACGTCTTTAGCATCTTCTTCAGTAAAGTGTTGATAGATACTGCGTAAGTCCTCAAATAAGGAAGCTTTAAAATCAGCTAACTGTGGTATGGGTAGTTCACACAGGGCAATAAAATACTCGATCTCAACCCTAACACGGTATTGAATCAAGGCTTCTTCAGAAAAATATGAAGCAAGTGATTTTGTCTTACTTCGGTAGCGACCGTCAATGGGAGAAATTGCGTTTAAAGCGTTGAGTTTCATAGTGAAAATTAAAGCAACAAAGATAGGGCTTCTATGGGAATCCAGGAATCAATTTTAAGAAATTTGGCGAACAACAGATTGAAATCCTGTACTGCTATTCGGTAAGCGTTGTTCTATATACGCTAGCAATTCTCCTTCTATCCAATCTTCGTGATTCCTGAAAAAATGTAAGGTTTTCATGCTAAAAGCTAGCGCCGCAGCTTTTTCTGCTTCCAACATATAATCAAAACACAAAGTCACAATTTGATCTCGCTGGGTATGATCAATGCTTTCTCGCCTTTTTTTATCCTTGCAATAATGATAAAGCAATTTGATCATAGGGCGGCGTTTACTCTCGTGTTTTTGCTGCGCAACGCCGGTTAAAAATTCTGGAAATAGATGGCTTAGTAAAGCTAGTTTTTCAAGGGTGTATTTTTCTAAAACCCATGCCGCAACAATATTTGTGCGTTGTTGATCTGGAGCACAAGCTAAAGCAAAAAGTTCTTGAAAGTAGGTTGGATTTTGATCGATAAAAGCTACTCCTTTTTCACGATCGGCAACAGAAGCATAGAATTGTAGTAATAAATCCTCTAGAGGGCTCATGACTATAATTGTAGAATCTTGTATTCTTCATAGCAGCCACTAATGGCTTCAAGGATTTGAAGATCATTCGCCTCTTTGATAAATGTATTCGAGTAGTTGCAATTGCGCAAAATTTCTTCAAGATTAACCCGTTCAATCCCTAGAAGTTGAACTAATATTTCTCGGTCAAATTTTGTACCCAATAAGTTTTTAATGGCATCATCCTCTCTCATCTTTTTCAGCTTCCGCATTTGTTTTGGGTTTTTCCCAAAGAGATTGTAGAGAAAGTCTGCTGGATTAAATAGAGAACCTATCGCCTTAGAAATCGAAGATCGATTGCGGTTCCCGGCTTCATAACCCGATTGTGGTAACCCAGGGATGTTGTAACGCCCCGCTGGATTTAGGGGGACTTTACTCACATCAATGTCTAAGTACCCAGTTAATTGATACGGGCGTACAACGACTTCTTCTAGTGCAAAAGACAATTGTGTTAATCGAAAGATGGGAAGCCCAAATTTGATCATGTCATTACTCACAGGTACCTTGAGGGGTTTAAACCCCAAATAAGAAAAGTAAAGGGTGTCTTGCGCTTTGACTTCAATTTCAAAGACTCCTTCATTATTCGTGATCGCGCCTTGAACAGAGCTTAGGTTTAAAACGTGTACACTGGCCATAAACTGGTCAGTAATATCGTTTTTCACCTTTCCTTTTAAAAGACGACTAGGTGTTTCTTGCGCAAAGACAAGAGACAAGCTGCACAATAAAAGAAGAGTTAGATGTAATCTATACCGCATAAAGACAAAAGTAACAAGAAAAAGTTGAGTCTCCCTTAAACAAAAGACATAAACATTTTTTTAACGCCTACTTCTTCTGCCAAAGCCAGAGGGTTTCCCGCCGCCGCTATCTCTTCTCTTTTTCTTACCTCTATCAAAACCGCCGTCGTTGTTGTTAAACTTTTTGCGATCAGAACGTTGGCCACCGCCACCGCCAAAGTTTTTGCGTCTACCACGACCGCCACCTCCACCACGTGGAGCTTTTTCAGATACCTCTACATTGATGTAACGACCGTCTAGTTGAAACTCGGTAAAGGTTTCTAGTACTTTGTCCTTTTGGCTATTTGGGGTGTTAAAGAAAGAGAAGCTGTCCATTACATCAACATGGAAAATATCATCTTGATCTAGCGATAAGGTAGACTTTAAAAAGTCTTTTAAATGCATCCAGTTGTAATCATCTCTCGCTCCTACATTAATAAAGAATCGGGTGCTGTCTTTTTTGTTGTGTTTGACTTTATCACGACCACCTTCTCCTCGATTTCCACCACTGGTGTTGAGGTCTTTGGCGTTTTTGTAATAATCGTGAAAACGAGCAAACTCAACAGAAACTAAACGTTGAATCAATTCTTCTTTACTCAAATCATTTAACACCTCTTCTACCTTAGGAAGATAAGGAGTGATTTCTTCGTTGATTTGCGTTTGGTGAATTTTTTGGGCTAAATGATATAATTGCGTTTCGCAAATTTCAATTCCTGTAGGAATCTTTTTCGACTCGATTTTCGATTGAATGATTTTTTCAATCGTTCTAATTTTACGCGATTCACTAGAAGTTACAATAATCATTGAAACCCCTTTATTTCCCGCACGCCCGGTTCGACCAGAACGGTGGGTATAGGTTTCAATTTCGTCGGGTAATTGATAATTGATAACGTGAGTGATGTTATCTACATCAATCCCACGTGCAGCAACATCTGTTGCAACCAGCATTTGAATTTGTTTGTTGCGGAAAGACTTCATCACCATATCTCTTTGGTTCTGACTTAAATCTCCGTGTAAGGCACCGGCATTGTATCCGTCCTCAATTAGTTTTTCTGCTACGCGTTGGGTATCGCGCTTGGTGCGACAAAAAACGACAGAAAAGATATCAGGGTGTGCATCGGCAAGGCGTTTTAAGGCCGGGTAACGATCACGTCCAGATACTTGATAGTATTCGTGCTTGACATTTTTTGTTCCTGCATTTTTAGTCCCTACTGTAATTTCTTCGGGTTGGTACATGAACTTTTTAGCGATGGTCGCCACTTCTTTTGGCATGGTTGCCGAAAAGAGCCAAGTACTTTTATCGTCTGGCGTATTAGAAAGAATAGCCGTGATGTCTTCAAAGAAGCCCATGTTGAGCATCTCATCTGCTTCATCTAACACACAGTATTCTACTCTAGAAAGATCTACCATTCTACGGCGAATCATATCTTGCATACGCCCTGGAGTGGCCACAAGGATCTGTGCACCTTTCTTTACATTTTTAGCTTGATCTGTAATGCTCGCACCACCATAGATGGCGACAACATTAATGCCTTTGATGTATTTGGAATAATTTTTTAATTCTTGGGTAATCTGCAAACACAACTCACGGGTAGGGGATAAGATTAAACCCTGGGTGATTTTGCTTTTTGCATCAATTTTCTGAAGCATTGGGAAGCCAAAAGCTGCTGTTTTACCAGTTCCTGTTTGTGCTAAAGAAACAACGTCCGTTTCTTTTTCGAGCAATAAGGGAATGGTTTTGGCTTGGACAGCAGAAGGGGTTTCAAACCCCATGTCGTCAATGGCTTGTAAAATTTCTTCACTAAGCCCTAATTCTTGGAATGTATTCATTGCCGCAAAGGTACGGTAGTTTAATGGATAAAATAGTCTTTATGCTCTTTAATCCCGTTAATCGATAATTTCTTTCAATCGACTTAAAAACAGTTGAGTAGCTTTTGCACGATGGCTGATTTTATTTTTCACATCACTCCCTAATTGTGCAAAGGTTTGCGCATAGCCTTGCGGTATAAAAATCGGATCATAACCAAAGCCACCTTCCCCTCGTTTTTCGTCGATTAATGCACCTCGCACCACACCTTCACAATCCCATTCTGTCTCATCGATACAAACGGCGATCACAGTGCGAAACTGCGCACTTTTGTCAGTATGATTTTTAAGATTTCCCCAGACTTTTTGAATATTAGCTTCATTATCTTTTTGAGGCCCGGCATAGCGGGCCGAAATGACTCCGGGGGCTCCATCTAAAGCATCGATCTCAAGACCAGAATCATCGGCAAAGCAGTTCAAGCTATAGTGGGTTTTGACATAACGCGCTTTGATGTAGGCGTTTTCCTCCAGGGTGCTTCCTGTTTCTTTGATCTCTTCGGTGCAGCCAATATCGGTCAAACTTAGGAGTTCAATATGGGCTGGAAGCAATTGTTTTACTTCTTCGAGTTTGTTATTGTTGTGGGTGGCAAAAACTAATTTCATTAGCGGTGATGATAAGGTTCGTTTTTTAAAATGCTATGGGCGCGATAGAGTTGTTCAACAAAAAATAAACGTACCATTTGGTGTGAAAAGGTCATGCTGGATAAACTGATTTTCTGTTGGGCACGGGCATAAATATCTGCCGAGAAACCATAAGGTCCCCCAATAATAAAGACCAAGCGTTTTACCCCAGAGATTTGTTGCTTGTTGATCCAGTCTGAAAATGCAACAGAGCTAAAGCTTTTTCCGTTTTCATCTAATAATATTATTCGGTCTCCGGCTTTAAATTGTTTTTCTAAGGCTCTTCCTTCGGCTTCTTTTTGTTGTTTCTCGCTTAGATTTTTACTGTTTTTGATATCGTCAATAACGACTAAAGAAAACTTAGTATAGTGTTTTAGTCGATTTTGATACAGTTCGATCAATTGCTTTAATTCCGCCTGATCGGTTTTTCCTACGCAAAGCAGTACACATTCCATGAGAGCAAAAATACAAAGGGAAAGAGGTATATCCGTGTGAAATGCATTAATTTTGAAGAAACAATTTTAGGTGAGTAATCAATGGACATCTTTTCCCGGCATTAAACAAATCATCGCATTTTTGCGCTTGTTGCGTATTCCTGGCTTAAAAGGATTTTCAATGTATGAGTTGTTAGAAATGTATATAGTGGGAATCATTAAAGGGGCGTTAACGGCGCGAGCGGGGTCAATTTCCTTTAGCTTCTTTATGGCTTTATTTCCCTTTTTACTTTTTGTGCTGAATTTAATCCCTTTTATCCCAACCGTTTTTTCGATAGAGAATTTTGATGTGGTTTTATTGGATTTTATCGAAACCCTCTTGCCGGCAGATACCCACGGCTTTTTTAGCGATATCTTTCAAGACATTCAAAGTAAGCCTCGTGGGGGGTTACTATCTTCGGTTTTTATTTTATCGATTGTCTTATCGGCTAACGGAGTCAATTCCATTTTCACCAGTTTTGAGGTGTCTTATCACGTCAAAGAGTTGCGCAATATTTTTAAGCAGTATTTGTTTGCTTTAGGGGTAAGTGTGCTTCTAGCATTCTTACTGTTGATTGCGGTGATCTCTTTTATTTATTTTAAACTAGCCATGCAAAATGTATTGCCAGAGGCCATTGATTGGGTGCTGTTTGGGCAAAACATTTTCTTTATTATCCTGACCTATTTCACTATTTCGATTTTGTATTATTTTGGCACCATCGAAGGAAAACTCACCCACTTTTTCTCTCCTGGAGCTTTGATGACCTTATTGCTGTTTATCTGTAGCACCTATTTGTTTGGGATTTATGTGGATCAATTTTCAAATTACAACCAGTTGTATGGCTCAATAGGCGCTTTGTTGATTTTTATGTTATACAGTTGGATCAATTCAATCGTATTGCTTTTAGGCTTTGAACTCAATGCCACCATTAGTCGTTTAAAACAAGAAAATAAATAGCTTGTTGAATGCACTATTTTGTCGATGTCTTATTACCATTACCATTGCCCAAAGCATTTACCTATGTGGTAGAAGAAGCCGAGTTTAACTTTCTTTCACCGGGTTATAGAGTAGGGGTGCCTTTTGGAAAAAATAAGCTTTACACTGGCTTAGTCTACAAGAAACATCAAGTCGCTCCGCAGACTTATGAACCAAAACCCATCGAAGTGATTCTGGATGAACATCCTATTGTTACCCCAGATCAAATCAAGTTTTGGGAATGGATGAGTGATTATTATCGCTGCTCTATGGGCAGTATTTTACGCACTGCTTTACCCAGTGCTTTTTTATTGGCCAGTGAAACCATTGTGGCAAAAGTCGCTGAGGTTGAAATCGATTGGGACAGTGTTTCAGATGATGCTTTTTTGGTTTTAGAAGGCTTAGCCAAAAGAGACTTATTGATTGAAGATATTCAAGCCATTGTTCAGCGGAAGTCTGTTTTACCCTTGATTCAAAACTTAGTCGAAAAGGGTTATGTAGAAACGATTCAATCCTTAAAAGAAAAGTATACCCCTAAATACCATCGCTATCTTCGCATTGCACCAAAGTATCAAGGAAATCAAGCTTTAGCGGCTGTTTTTGATCAACTTAAACGCGCGCCAAAACAAAGCAGTTTTTTATTGGGACTACTTCAAGAACAAGAAGAATGGGTTAAATGGGCGCCTTTAAAAAAACGTTTAGGAGTAGAGAGCACTTTAGCGAAAACACTCCTAGAAAAAGAAATTATAGAGGAGCGGTTTGTGCAAGAAGATCGCCCTATTTTGCGCGATGCGAAATCGATTACTCGCCCTACTTTGTCTCCCGCCCAAGAAAAGGCGTTGTCTCAGCTTAAGCAAAGTTGGAAAGAGAAAGAGGTTGTGTTGTTAGAAGGAGTCACTTCTTCTGGTAAAACCGAAGTATATTTCTCTTTGATTGAGGAACAATTAGCCCAGAAAAAGCAGGTCTTATTTCTACTTCCTGAAATTTCTTTAACAGCCCAAATGGTGCAGCGTTTGCAAGAGCGTTTTGGGGAACAGGTGACCGTTTTCCATTCAAAATATTCGATCCATGAAAGGGTTGAGGTGTGGAAAAACATACTGCATCATACCGACAAGGCAAGGATTGTTTTAGGAGCGCGTTCAGCGTTATTTATGCCCTTTAAGGATTTGGGTCTTATTATTGTTGATGAGGAGCACGAAACTTCTTTTAAGCAATTTGACCCCGCCCCCAGGTATCAAGCGAGAGATGCCGCGATTGTTTTGGCACATCAACAAGGTTGTAAGTTGTTGTTGGGTTCTGCCACTCCGTCGATTGAATCGCGTTTTAATGTGGAGCGAAAGAAGTACGGCTATGTGCAATTGCTTGAGCGCTTTGGCGAAGCCCAATTGCCACTGATAGAAACAGTAGATTTAAAAGAAGCGCATAAGCGCAAAAGTATGCAAGGTTTGTTTTCGCCTACTTTGTTTGAGGCGATCGAACAATCTTTGGCCGAAGGCAAACAAATCATTCTTTTTCAAAACAGAAGAGGCTATGCGCCTTTACTTGAATGTCACAGTTGCGGGCATATTCCGCAATGCACCAATTGTGATGTCTCTTTAACCTACCATCAATACAACCAGCAATTGCGCTGTCATTATTGCGGGTACCATATTGCAAAACCTGTGCAATGTGTGGTGTGTTCTAGTCCTAATCTCGACGTAAAAGGAACAGGAACCCAGCAAATAGAAGAGCAGGTGCAACAATATTTTCCAACGGCTGGAGTGGAACGCATGGACTGGGATTCTACCCGTGGAAAAAGAGCCTTTGAAGGAATTATTGATCGTTTTACTTCTGGGGAAGTCAAAATACTAGTGGGAACACAAATGGTTACCAAAGGCTTAGATTTTAAAAATGTAGGCTTGGTAGGAGTAATCAACACCGACCCTTTATTATTCTTTCCAGACTTTCGCGCTCATGAGCGCGCCTTTCAATTGTTGACGCAGGTTGCTGGAAGGGCAGGAAGGTCAAAAACCCGCGGAAGGGTATTATTGCAATCTTTTTCGCCAGAACATCCCGTTTTACAACAAGTGATTCAAAACAACTATGAAGCCTTGTATGCCCAGCAAATTAGCGAACGAAAAACTTTTGACTATCCACCTTTTTATCGTTTAATACGAATATCACTTAAGGCGAGAGATTTTCACAAAGTAGATCAAGCGTCACAGTGGTTAGCAGATGTTTTAAATCAGTATTTGCCTTCTCCAGTACTAGGGCCAGTTGACCCAGCAGTAGCTAGAGTGCGCAATCAATTCATTAAACAATTAATGATCAAATACCCCGATAATACTCAGCGTAAACAAATCAAAGAAAATGTGTCTCGCGCATTAAAGAGTCTTGAAGCGGTAGGTCAATTTAGAGCTGTAAAGGTCAATGTCGATATAGATCCCGCTTAAACCGCTTGCATAAAAGAAATAAAGGCTTGTTTTTTAAATCGACTTAAGGGGATTTTGACTTTTTTCAAAGCAATCTCTTTTGCGTTGAAATTTTCAATTTTTTTACTGTTGACGATAAAAGATTTATGGGTGCGAAAGAAGAGTTCTTCTGGGAGTAGGTCTTCCATTTTTTTCATGGACATCAACACCACATATTTGCGTTTCTCGGTTACAATTTTGACATAGTCTCCCATGGCTTCAACATGAGAAATATCATCGTATAAGATGCGTTCTTTCATAAAATCACAGCGCACTTCAACATAGGGCTGTGGAAGGATAGAGCGTTGTTTTTCCTTGATGTAATCTTGATTCTTTAATCGTTTTAAACAGCTGTGAAAGCGATCCTTAACTATGGGTTTAGGTAAGAAGTCAAATACGCCTAGCTCATATCCTCTAACAGCATCTTTTGTACGAGCAGAGTGGATGATAAAAAAATGTTCATTGAGTCTTTTCTCTACAAAACTAAAGCCAACTTCTTTGGTGAAATTAGGATCAATTATGATGACATCTACTGTATTTTCTTTGAGGTATTTATTGGCCTTTTTAAGGCTGTTAAAAGATTGGATATTTTCAATCTCAAAAAAACTTCTAAGACTTTTTAAAATACTCTCTTGCGAGGATAGGTTTTCATCAATATAGAGGAAATTGAGGGACATATTTGGGTATTTATTCAAAATTACAAAAAAAAACGAGGAGATAAAAGAATAAAAAGCAAGTAATATTTGGTCTAAGAAGGGAATTGCTTTATTTTTGCAGCCTTAAATAAATCAATTTTTATGAATCATTACGAAACTGTTTTCATTTTGAATCCCGTTTTATCTGAAGATCAGATAAAGGAAGCAGTTAAGAAATTTGCCGCTGTCATCACAGACAAAGGAGGTAAATTTGTTAACCAAGAAGACTGGGGGCTTAAAAAACTAGCTTACCCAATCCAAAACAAGAAAAGTGGATTTTACCAATTATTTGAGTTCACCGTTGACGGTGCAGCGATCAATCCATTAGAGGTTGAATTTAGACGTGATGAGCGTGTGATGCGTTACCTCACCGTGAAACTCGACAAGCATGCAATTGCTTGGGCAGAGAAACGCGTAAAGAAATTAAAAGAAACCGCTAAAGCCTAATCGACATGTCTAAAATTGAAGAACAATCTAAAGGGAGAAAAGAAGGAGAAATCCGTTATTTAACTCCATTAAATATTGAAACCAATAATAAGAAAAAATACTGTCGTTTTAAGCGTTCAGGTATTAAGTATGTGGACTATAAAGACGCAAACTTCTTAATCGGTTTAGTAAACGAACAAGGGAAACTATTACCACGTCGTTTGACGGGTACTTCTTTGAAATACCAACGTAAAGTGTCTGTTGCTGTAAAACGCGCACGTCATTTAGCATTAATGCCTTATGTAGGCGATTTATTAAAATAATCCAATTTAGATCATGGAACTCATACTAAGAGAAGATGTACAAAACCTTGGATTTAAGGATGACATCGTTACAGTAAAAAACGGATACGGAAGAAACTTTTTAATCCCTCAAGGGAAAGCAGTATTAGCGACCAGCTCTGCTAGAAAAGTTTTAGCTGAAAACCTAAAACAACGCGCTTTTAAAGAGCAAAAATTAATTGATGACGCGAACAAGCTAGGAAAAGCTTTATTAGCTTTAGAGATTAAAATTACTTCAAAAGTAGGTTCTGGCGATAAACTATTTGGCTCTATTGGAGCGCAAGATGTTGCAGATACCTTTGGAAAAGCAGGACAAGAAATCGACAAGAAGTTTATTAGCTTACCAGGTCGTACCATCAAGCGTTTAGGCGCTTATGAAGCAACGGTTCGCCTTCACAGAGAAGTTGTTGTTGAAGTACCATTTGAAATTATTCCTGAAAAGGCTTAATTCAAATTTGAACATAATACAACCCCACATTAGTGGGGTTTTTTTATATGGAATATCACCGTCTAAGCAAAGAACAGTTAGAAGAACTACATCAAGAATTCGCTAAGTATCTCGCTGCCTTATCGATTGATCGAAAGCAATGGGAAGAAATCAAAGCGAATGACCCACAAACAGTAGATTTACACTTAGATCAATTCTCTGATTTAGTCTGGGGAGATGTTTTGTCGAAAGACCTCTATTTAGAGCATCTTAGCCCTAACCACTTTTTTATTTTTGAATGTCTTGAGAAGACCATGAATTTGATCGCAGTTAAGATTACCAATGTAGAACAAGACATCACTACCCCAGAAGGATGGCAGTGGTTATTGCACCATATTCACGACGAATCGGTTACTTTTTATCGTTCTTCAAAAGATTATGATCACGACCGCAAAGAAGAGTTGTATGGTATGATTATCAAAGGAGCTCAAATTAGTAGCGACAAGCGATTTAAAAGTATCCTTGAATTTCTTGCATAAGCCCTTCAAAAATTTGAATATTTGTATTCACTACTTTAGCTTATAACTATGAAACCCTCTTTACCTAAAGGAACCCGTGATTTTTCTTCAAGAGAAGTTGCCCAACGCAACTACCTTAAAAACGTTTTGCAGCAAACATTTGAAGCAGCTGGATTTCAACCCATTGAGACTCCTTCTTTTGAAAAATCGCAAACTTTATTAGGCAAGTACGGGGAAGAAGGAGATCGCTTGATCTTTAAAATCTTGTCAAACGGAGAGAAATTAAAGAAAGCAGATTTAAAGGCATTAGAAGAAAATCGCTTAGGCGCCTTTTCAGGTTCTTTGTCAGAGAAAGCATTGCGCTATGATTTAACGGTGCCTTTTGCCCGTTTTGTGGTACAACACCAAAACGACTTAGTCTTTCCATTTAAACGCTATCAAATACAACCCGTATGGCGTGCAGATCGTCCACAACACGGGAGATTTCAAGAGTTTTATCAATGTGATGCAGATGTGGTGGGGAGTACTTCCCTATGGCAAGAAATTGAACTGTGTCAATTATATGACACTGCCTTTACAAAACTAGGCCTTCAAGGGGCAACCCTTAAAATGAATAACCGAAAGGTGCTCGCCGGAATTGCAGAAATCATTGGGGCTGCAGATCAATTAATCGATTTTACGGTCGCTTTAGATAAACTTGACAAGATCGGTTTTGATGGGGTGGTAAAAGAATTGACAGAAAAAGGCTTTTCTGCCGCTGCGATAGAAAAAATCCAACCCTTGATGGAATTAAGTGGAACCGCTTTTGAACGCTTAGAGCAATTAGCTTCATTTTTATCCAGCTCACAAATAGGATTAGCTGGGGTCGAAGAACTTCGTTTTGTCGTCGATCAGTTGGACCAAATTGGGTTAAAAGGAATCGAGCTTGCGATTGATGTAACCCTTGCCCGTGGATTAAATTATTACACAGGCTGTATTTTTGAGGTAGCTGCGCCAAAGGGGGTAAAGATGGGTTCTATTGGTGGGGGAGGACGTTATGACGATCTTACGGCCGGTTTTGGAATGAAAAATATGAGTGGAGTAGGGATTTCCTTTGGTTTTGATCGTATTTATTTGGTCTTAGAAGAACTAGGATTATTCCCAGCTTCAGTGCAAAATCAAACTCAGGTCTTGTTCATGAATTTTGGCGAAGCCGCTGCATTAAAAGCGAATCAATTGATTGCAGCTTTAAGAGACAGTGGCATACGGACAGAATACTATCCAGATGCAGTAAAAATGAAGAAGCAACTTTCTTATGCGAACCAAAAGCAGATCCCATGGGTGGTCTTGCTAGGGGAAGAAGAATTGAGTCGCGAAGAAGCCGTGCTTAAAAACATGGAAAGTGGCGAACAAGAAGTTCAACCACTTTCAATTTTATCAAAAAAAATATTGGAGAAGCTGGCTTAGTGCGCTCCTAAAGCACCTAAGTAACGCTCTGCGTCAAGTGCAGCCATACAGCCTGTTCCAGCCGCAGTAACGGCTTGTCTGTACTCTTTATCTTGTACATCTCCAGAGGCAAATACGCCTGGAAGGTTTGTTTTAGTTGATTTCCCTTTAGTAATCAAGTATCCCGCATCGTCCATATCGAGATGTCCTTTAAAGATATCTGTGTTAGGCTTGTGACCAATGGCGATAAACAAACCTGTAATAGGGATTTCGGTTTTTTCTTGGGTGGTATTATTGACCATTCTAAGTCCTTCGACTACTTGTTCACCTAATACTTCGTCTACTTCGGTATTGTATAATACCTCAATATTTTCTGTATTATTGACACGGTGTTGCATGGCTTTAGAGGCGCGCATTTCATCACGGCGTACCAGCATGGTTACTTTAGTACAAATATTAGCGAGGTAGGTAGCTTCTTCTGCAGCAGTATCTCCAGCCCCTACAATAGCGACTTCTTGTCCTTTGTAAAAGAAACCATCGCAAACGGCACAGGCCGAAACTCCCCCGCCACGTAAACGTTGTTCACTAGGGATACCTAAATATTTGGCGCTAGCGCCTGTAGAAATAATAATGGTTTCTGCTTCTATGGTTGTTGTGCTATCGACAACTACAGTGTGAATGCCTCCTTCTTCTTTGCTCAGGTTTACCTCAGTCACGTGTCCTATACGGACTTCTGTCCCAAAGCGCTCTGCTTGTTGTTGTAATTCGACCATCATGGAAGGACCGTCTACCCCTTTAGGATATCCTGGGAAGTTGTCTACCTCTGTTGTAGTGGTCAATTGCCCACCAGGTTCCATTCCAGTATAGACCACGGGTTTGAGATCTGCTCTTGCTGCATATATCGCTGCTGTATATCCCGCAGGTCCACTACCAATGATTAGGCATTTAATTCGTTCCATAATTGTTTGGTTAAATTGTTAAAAATCAAAACTACAAAAGTCCTTTCTTTTTAGCTATCCATTCGAGGTGATTTCAATATCTTTTATCAACTGTTGTATCAATATTGTTGATATCGTAGTGTCTTATTTTTTAAAAATCAAAGACAATATTGCTGCAGACAATTGTACCTTGACGAGCAAATAAAAAAGCTTGATGAAATTTTTTAATCCCCCAGAAGATTATCGTTATCATGATGACATCATTGCGGGTATTACTTTGGGGGTGATTACAATCCCGCAAGCCATGGCTTTTGCGCTTTTGGCAGGATTGCCTCCCATTTATGGTTTATATGGATCTTTTATACCATTATTGGTTTATGCTTTCACGGGTACGTCTAATTATCTAAATGTGGGTCCAGTTTCTGTGATATCCATTTTTGTTTTTGAATCCCTCTCTCCTTATGAAGAACCTTTTACAACTGCTTTTGTTGTTGCGGTGGTCAATCTGGGATTACTCATTGGTTTAATACAGGTTTTATGTGGAGTGTTTAAATTGGGGCGTTTTGTGAGTTATCTTCCTAAGAGCGTTATTTCTGGTTTTGTACAAGCTGCGGCTGTCGTGATCATTATTTCACAGTTGCCGTCTGCCTTTGGGGTGACACTTTCTTTGAAATCCAGTTATGCCGAACGCTTGTATCAATTATGGTTGAGTAAAGGCGACTTCAATTTAATGTCAACGGGTCTATTTATAGGATCCTTATTGCTGTTATTTATTTTGGCAAAAGTTCGTCAGCAATTTCCCACGGCCATTGTTTTACTGGTAATGACAGGGATTGCTGCCTTTGTGTTTGACTTTGAAGCGCTGGGGATTAGTTTGATCGGTGAAGTGCCGCAAGGTTTACCTTCTTTGATTCTACCTGAATTTAGTCAAGATATTTGGCTGTATTTACCCTCTGCTTTTGGGATCGCATTTGTAACCAGTATTGGGAGCTTTGTGATGGCGAAAAATGTAGCAGATCGT
>Ga0209603_1000042_pt1:0-60000 | contig 144439 bp, 133 predicted proteins | sample COGITO_mtgs_1206_FD_184812 | JGI IMG/M metagenome (GOLD analysis project Ga0209603, IMG submission 184812) | Pelagic marine microbial communities from North Sea - COGITO_mtgs_120607 (SPAdes) (version 2) | ecosystem: Environmental > Aquatic > Marine > Epipelagic ...
CAAAATAACCCTGAAGATGCAAACGCCCCTGTTGCTCGCCACCCTCAAACAATGGAGCTTGACTCACCGCCATTGACTTTGGCATTGGGGGTATTAGGGCTATTGGGCTAGGGGGCATGCTTTTAAGCTGGGGCAAGGGAGATTGAATCGACAGAGGCTCAACAAGTTTGCGAAACTTAGAGAAGGAGGTTGGCAACTCTGTGAGTTCAAAAGGCAGGTCAGATTGGGTAAACAAGGTATGACTAGCAAGGCGCTTAAATTTGATAAAAGGATAACGCTTAGTTAGACGCTGCCAAAGTTGCTTTTCGTAATATCCCGCATTTTCACTCGCATAAATGTGCCCGATATTATGCTGAGTAATGAGCTGAGGAATAATATCAAGGGCCGGCTCATTCGCAACCATGAGCCCCTGATCAAGTTGTTTAAGGCTATTATGCAAGTCGTTGAGTGATGCAAATAAAAACTGATGGCGATGAGCTGATAAATTACTTGGAGCACGCAAGCTTGATGGTGGCTGCTTGGGATCTAGGCAGTAAAGACAAATTAATTGATCAACCTCAGAAGCAGCCAGAGCTAGAGCTGGGTTGTCATCCAGACGTAAATCATTGCTAAACAGAAATAAGCCAATCTGTTGGTTCATTGATACTCACCTATATATTAATGCTTCATTACAGTAAGGGTTAGCTCAAGTTAATACTGCTCAGGGGCTAAAACATAAACCTTCATTGAACGACTCGAGCAACAAAAAGTGGTCAATCTGACTAAGCTACTTTTGCCTCGACTGGGCGCACACTTAGGGTTAGCATACTTGATCATTAACATCATTTGCGCCAAATCGATCAATCATGACTCCTGCTATAAACCAACTCATTCGCTTAGGTGTGCACCATAAGCTACATGAATATATCCACGATGCAAAGGCTGCATCTTATGGCACCGAAGCTGCAGAAAAATTAGCAGTCAATGCACAACAGGTATTTAAAACATTAATCGTAGACACCGGTCAAAAGATTTTGGCTGTGGCGATACTGCCAGTCAATCAACAGCTCAATTTAAAACTCGTTGCCAAGGCCCTTAACGTTAAAAAAGTGACCATGGCGGATCCAGTTATGGTCAAACGCTGCACTGGATATGTGCTCGGCGGTATTAGCCCTGTGGGACAAAAGCGAGCACTAACAACAATTATTGATGCCAGCGCAAATGCCCATAAAAGTATTTATGTCAGTGGTGGACGCAGGGGCTTGGAGATTGAGCTTACGGCTTATGATTTAAGCAGGGTAACCAATGGTTCATTTGCAGTAATCACTTAACCCAAGACGATCCCTTGAGTGACTGTGGTCGGAGGAATTTTCAGTTTTATTCCTATAAACCCTCGACCCTCTGCCCTCGAACCTAATCAGTAAAGGTGACATAACTAGGCGCTAAATCGACCACCTGCGCGCTCATAGATGCGGAGGTAATACCCAGATCAATTAAACCTTGTACAATCAGGTTACTTAATTGTTGCTTTTGCTCAGCAGTGCGGCCAACTTTAATGTGTGACGTGGCATGGATAAATCGGTCTGAACCCGTTCCTGAAATATGATGGTCATAACCTGTGCAACGCACCTTAATGTGATCTGTATCAAACAACCCAGACTTCACATGGGCATCAAACACACAACGTAACAACTGATCTGGGGTGACACTGCTGCTCAACTGGTTTGCAATTTCTATAACGCAATGTGGCATGTTAGGGTCCTAATGAATATTTAATTAGTGGTACTGGGCACTTTGATCATGCACCGCATCCACAAATGTTTTAGCACTTTGGGGGTCTACAAATTGATGAATGCCGTGACCCAAATTAAAGACATGGCCATCATTGCTGCCAAAATCTGCCAAAATACGGCCTACTTCGGCTTGGATAGTAGGTGCATCTGCATATAAAACACTTGGGTCCATATTGCCTTGCAGAGCGACTTTACTGCCAACACGACTATGGGCCTGGCCCACTTCTATGGTCCAATCTAAACCCAGAGCGTCAGCTCCTGTAGCGGCCATTTTTTCTAGCCACTGGCCACCGTTTTTAGTAAACAAAATAATGGGCACAGAGCGACCCTCAGATTCACGGGTGAGGCCATTAACGATGCGTTGCATATAATCCAATGAGAAAATTTGGTAACAAGGACCACTCAACACACCACCCCAAGTATCAAAGATCTGCACTGCTTGAGCGCCCGCTGCAATTTGGGCATTCAAGTAAGCAATCACGGAATCAGCCAATACACTAAGTACTTGATGCAGTAACTCTGGGGTTGAATACATCATCGCTTTGATCTGGCGAAAGTCTTTACTAGAGCCGCCTTCAATCATATAAGTCGCCAAAGTCCAAGGGCTACCAGAAAATCCAATTAACGGCACGTCACCAGACAAAGCGCTGCGAATGGTGCTTACCGCGTTCATGACATAACCCAAGTCCGCGTCCATATCAGGCACTGTTAGGGCGGTAACGTCTGCCTCTGTGCGCACTGGCTTTTCAAACTTAGGGCCTTCACCGGTCTCAAAATAAAGCCCAAGACCCATTGCATCTGGAATTGTGAGGATATCTGAGAATAAGATGGCCGCATCTAAGTCATAGCGGCGTAGGGGTTGAAGAGTAACCTCACACGCAAAATCTGCGTTTTTACAAAGGCTTAAAAAGTCACCTGCTTCTGCTCTTAAGGCACGGTATTCTGGTAAGTAACGACCTGCTTGTCGCATCATCCATACTGGGGTTGCGTCCACAGGTTGCCCCATAAGAGCACGAAGAAATCGATCGTTTTTTAATTCAGGTTTGGCGGCGTTCATGGGGCAATAGGGCCTTGAGGCGAGATAATAAACATTGGAGCTTATGATATAGATGACCTGCCTAATTGTCACGGATTGTGACAATTAAGCAGGCCTTAAGGCGTCTTTAATCAAGTTTTACTTTAGCGTTCATTGACGGCCTTACACTTGGAGAAAATCTAAAATTCCATCTGCTGCTCTTCGACCTTCATCAATCGCCGTGACGACTAGATCTGAACCCCGAACCATGTCACCCCCAGCAAATATTTTTGCATTGGTGGTTTGAAAAGCGTATGTTTTAGCCGCCAAGTCAGCACTTCGTTGGACTTGTATACGGTCTAGCTTATCCAGCTCAACTCCGGCATCAGTCATCCAAGGCATTGGATTTGGGCTAAAACCAAAGGCTACAATCACTGCGTCTGCAGCAATAATTTCTTCACTTCCTACCACTGCCACAGGTCGACTGCGACCATTTTCATCGGCTTCACCAAGCTCAGTTGTGATTAGCTTAACGCCTGTGACTTTGCCATTTTCACCCATGACTTCGACAGGTGAGCGGTTAAACAAAAACTCCACACCTTCTTCTTTGGAGTTTGCTACTTCCTTAAACGAGCCGGGCATATTGGCTTCGTCACGACGGTAAGCGCAATAAACGTGAGCCGCAGTTTGGCGAATAGCCGTGCGGTTGCAGTCCATAGCCGTATCACCACCCCCTAAAACGACTACTTTCTTACCTTTCAAATCAATAAAATCATCTGGTGATTTTTCAAAACCCATACGTCGATTAATGTTGGAAACCAAATAAGGCAAAGCTTCATGCACCCCTTCTAAATCCTCACCTGGAAAATTGCCCCGCATGGATTTGTAGGTACCCATGCCCATAAATACGGCATCGTACTCTTCCATCAGCTCATCTAGGGTGATGTCTGTACCTATTTCTACATTGAGCTTAAACTCGATACCCATGCCTTCAAAGATTTCACGACGCTTGGCCATTACGGGCTTCTCTAGTTTGAACTCTGGAATACCAAAGGTAAGTAATCCTCCAATTTCTGGATATCGATCAAATACTACAGATGAAACACCATTGCGTGTTAATACGTCTGCACAAGCGAGGCCTGCAGGACCCGCACCAATGACAGCCACTTTTTTGCCAGTCTCAACGACATGGCTAAGATCTGGTGTCCAACCCATCGCAAAGGCAGTGTCAGTAATGTACTTTTCTACCGAACCAATGGTTACTGCGCCAAAACCATCATTGAGTGTACAAGCACCCTCACATAGTCGATCTTGTGGGCACACTCGGCCACACACTTCTGGCAAGGAGTTCGTTTGGTGACATAACTCCACAGCTTCGAGAATATTGCCTTCAGAAACCAGCTTAAGCCAGTTAGGAATGTAGTTGTGCACTGGGCACTTCCATTCACAGTAGGGGTTACCACACTCTAAACATCGGTGAGCTTGGGGCTTAGCTTCGACCTCAGAGAATGGTTGATAGATTTCAGCAAACTGGCGTTTCCGTACATTGTGATGCACTTTTACAGGATCTTGTCGTCCGACATCGATGAATTGAAAATGATTGTCTAATCGTTGAGCCATAGTGACCTCGTATGCTTGGTAATATGTTTCTAAAAACCGTCGTTTATTCTGTCTTGGTTCGAGTGTTAGCCATGAGTTGCTGCAAGTTTGCAGCTTTGGGTTTCACTAACCAAAACTTACTCACATAGTCTTCAAAATGATTGCTTAGCTCTTTACCCCAGCGACTGCCCGTGGCTACAGAAAAATCTTGCAGTACCCTACGCAAGTAACTGCGATACTCTTCCATATGCTCACCACGAATACGGTGAATCTCGACCAACTCGCTATTGTACTTGTCTACAAAAGTCCGATCTACGTCTAGTACAAAGGCAAAACCACCCGTCATGCCCGCACCAAAGTTATACCCTGTAGCCCCAAGCACAGTAACCACCCCGCCAGTCATGTACTCACAACAATGATCGCCAGCACCCTCAATTACCGCGTGGGCTCCCGAATTTCGCACAGCAAAGCGCTCACCTGCGCAACCCGCAGCCATAACACTGCCGCCCGTTGCACCATATAAACAAGTATTGCCCATAATAGACGTAATGTTTGATTTAAAACTAGAGCCTTTAGGCGGATAAATGACCAGTTTACCACCAGCCATACCCTTACCCACATAATCGTTGGCATCGCCTTCTAGGTACATGTTCAAACCACCAGCATTCCATACACCAAAACTTAAACCTGCTATGCCCTTGAGATGCACTTCTAGTGGGTGCTCCGACATACCATGGTTACCATGAATTTTAGCAATAGCACCAGAAACTCGAGCCCCAACCGAGCGATCACAGTTAGTGAGGTCGAACTTAAACTCACCACCTTTTGAGTGAATAATTGCATCTTCCATTTGCGCCAACATCAGTTGGTTCATGGTGCCTGGGTCATAGGGTTGGTTATTATTTACCTGAACCGTATGAGGTTGGCTAGGGTCAATGCCAGCTTGACTCAATAGAGGCGATAAGTCTAAGTTACGTTGTTTGGCAGTGACGCCACCACCCACCTCTAAAAGTTCACTGCGGCCCACTAATTCCTCAATACTACGCACACCAAGTTCAGCCATCACCTCTCTAGTTTCTTCAGCAATAAAGGTGAATAAATGTTTGACCATGTCGACAGTTCCACGAAAATGGTGGTCGCGCAGTTGTTGATTTTGAGTGGCAACACCAGTGGCGCAGTTATTAAGGTGACAAATGCGTAAATACTTACACCCTAACGCAACCATAGGTAAGGTTCCAAAGCCAAAGCTTTCAGCACCTAACATGGCAGCTTTAACAACATCGACACCCGTTTTAAGGCCCCCATCTGTTTGTACTCTGACTCTGCCACGCACCCCGTTGCCCCGCAAAGATTGGTGAGCATCGGCAAGGCCTAACTCCCAAGGTGATCCAGCATAGCGAATAGAGGTCAGCGGGCTAGCCGCCGTGCCACCATCATGGCCAGAAATAGTGATCAGATCTGCATAAGCTTTAGCAACACCTGAAGCAATGGTTCCCACACCAGGGCGGGACACCAACTTCACTGAAACCAGTGCGTCTGGATTAACCTGTTTCAAGTCGAAGATAAGTTGAGCCAAATCTTCAATCGAATAAATGTCGTGATGCGGTGGAGGTGATATCAAGGTCACGCCCGGCACAGAGTAACGCAAGGTGGCAATGAGGTCATTGACCTTACCGCCAGGAAGTTGCCCACCTTCTCCGGGTTTAGCTCCTTGAGCCACTTTGATTTGCAATACTTCAGCACTCACCAAATAAGCGGGAGTCACGCCAAAACGGCCCGAGGCTATTTGTTTAATTTTGGACCGTTTATTGGTTCCATAACGTGCTGGATCTTCGCCACCCTCACCTGAGTTGGAGCGGCCACCTAATTCATTCATGGCCATCGCTAAAGCCTCGTGGGCTTCAGGTGATAAAGCGCCAAGAGACATCCCAGCACTATCAAAACGTTTGATTACCTCGCTTATAGGCTCTACCTCACTAATGTCTATAGGCTGAACCGACTTCAGTTTGAGCAGGTCACGTAAAGAGGCTACCCCCCTTTCATTGACTAGCTTGGCATACTTTTTATACACCGCATAATCACCTGTTTGCACAGCCATTTGCACCGTAGTCACGATATCTGGGTTATACGCATGATATTCGCCACCATGCACGTATTTAAGTAAACCACCTTGTTGAATTGGCTTGCGGCTAATCCACGCTTCTGCGGCTAAAGCCCCTTGGTCCAACTCAAAATCAGAGAACTGGGCCCCTTCAATACGACTAGCAACGCCATGAAAACATAAATCCACAATTTTGCTACTCACCCCAATGGCTTCAAACAACTGGGCACCACGATAAGAAGCTATAGTGGAGATGCCCATTTTGGACATAATCTTGAGTAGGCCCTTATTGATGCCTTTACGATAGGATTTATGGCATTCCGTTGGATCACCAATAATTTCGCCCGAGGCGATCATGTCGTTTATGACCCGGTAACTCAGATAAGGGTAAACTGCTGTCGCTCCAAACCCAATCAATACGGCAAAGTGATGGGAATCCCTTGCACTACCGGTATCGATCACAATGTTCGCATCACAGCGCAAACCAGTGTTGGTGAGGTGGTGATGAACAGCACCCGTAGCCATTGCTGCCGAAATTGGGAGCTTGCCTTTTTCAATCTCACGGTCACTTAAAACCACAACGCCAATACGCTTACGCACAGCTTCTTCGGCTTGCTTACAAACCGACTTAATCGCTACCTCTAAACCCACACTAGGCTCATAATTTAGATTGATGATCTGCACCTTAAAACCCGGTACATTCATGTGCAACAAGCTCGTATATTTACTAGCTGACAATATGGGTGAACCAAGAACAATGCGCTTGGCAAGTTCTGGCCCTTCTTGGAAGATATTACGCTCTTTGCCTAAGCAGGTTTCCAAAGACATGACCACAGCTTCGCGCAGAGGATCTATCGGTGGGTTAGTGACTTGGGCGAACTGCTGGCGAAAATACTCATACACACTGCGAACGCGACTAGATAATACGGCCATAGGCGTATCATCACCCATAGACCCCACTGCTTCTTGGGCGCTTTCTGCTAAGGGACGAATGACTTGATCACGCTCTTCAAAAGTCACCTGATACATTTTCATGTGCTGCTTAAGCTCAGCTTCAGTAAAGTCCTCAAAGCATTGCTCTTCATCCAAGGTGCCCTCTAAACGAATAGCTGACTTTCGCAACCACTTTTTGTAGGGTTGAGAAGCTTTTAGACGATCATCAATATCTTTAGTGTGCATGATTTCGCCAGTGTGAGTATCCACTGCCAAAATTTGTCCAGGACCCACACGGCCTTTAGCTACCACATCTAGGGGATCATAATCAAAGGTGCCAATTTCTGAAGCAGTGACTAAATAATCATCTTTTGTCATGACCCACCGGGAAGGGCGTAACCCATTGCGATCAAGCAAACATACGGCATACCGACCCGTGTTTAATACCATACCAGCTGGGCCGTCCCAAGCTTCCATATGCATAGAATTGTATTCATAAAAGGCGCGTAATTCTGGATCCATTAACTCATCGTTTTGCCAAGCTGGGGGCATGATTAGGCGCAGGGCACGGAAAACATCCATACCACCCAACACCATCAATTCAAGCATGTTATCCATACTGGATGAGTCAGAACCCGTGGTATTTACCACACCTTCTAGTTCTTGAAGTTCTGGAATCAATGGAGTGGCTAATATATTTTGGCGTGCTTTCGCCCAGTTTCGGTTACCTTCAATAGTATTGATTTCACCATTGTGGGCTAGGAAACGAAAGGGTTGAGCTAAAGGCCATCGGGGTAGTGTATTAGTGGAGAAACGCTGGTGAAAGGTACAAATGGCCGTGGTCAAAGACGGATCACCTAAATCTTTATAAAATACCGGCAAATCTACCGGCATCATCAACCCTTTATAAGAAACCACGCGATGAGACAGACTGCAGACGTAAAAGTCTTCATCTACTGTTAAGGCATACATGGTCGTTTTGCGAGCCACGAGTAACCGTGCTTCTAATACTTCCCCACGCAGTCCAGGGCTATTAACAAACACTTGTTCAATGCGAGGCTGGCACTGCGCACCAATAGGCCCAAGACAAGCCGCGTCTACAGGGACTTCACGCCATCCGACAAGTTCTAAACCGTTATCTTCAATGGCTTGATTTAACACATTACGAGAATGAGCGGCCTTGTCTTCATCTTGCGACAAAAACACCATGCCCACACCATAGGACTCTGCAAGTTCTTCTGAGAAGTTATCCAGTGCTACCTGCCGCATAAAGTGATCTGGCATCTGCAGCAACAAACCACACCCGTCGCCCGTCTTGCCATCAGCCGCTATACCACCGCGGTGAGTCATACAAGTCAGGGACTCGATGGCCTTTTGTAATAAATCATGACTGGGATCACCATGCATATGGGCGATAAGACCAAAGCCACAGTTATCTTTAAATTCTTTGGGATTAAAAAAGCCAGCGCTCATCAGTGTCTCTCTCGCTAATCTGGATGACAATAAAGCCACCACGGTGTTAGCAAGTGCCAAAGAAACTGTCGCAAAATGAAACAAGAGTCAGTAGGACACTTGCTGTAATCAAAAACTCTTATTAGAGCTTATAGATATATCTAATCAACAAATGGAAGAACATCCTACATGAGAAAACCACAGCTAACAAATTATTTTAGTTATAAATGGCATAAATACCTACACAATTGGCGACGATCGCCGAATTTGTAAAAGTTATTCACCACTTGTGTTGAATTTATTACGAATCTGCTGTTGGATTTTTGATACAGGTCGCGCCCAAGGCTTTTGATTCTGCAAGGCTGCGGGTAAGGATGAGATGGCACTTTTGGCATCCTTAGAGCTGGCATAGTTTCCTACAAGCAACATAAACCATGGCTTACCACCCCTTTCTAATTGAAGAATGTAGTACGGTTGCGTGAATTTTCTGCCCTTCACAAATGCTTCTATGGTCGTTTCCAAGCGCGCTCCAAGAATCTGCAAACTGTAATGATTACTGGGTAGCTCTAGTAAAGCTGCGAAGCTATAGGGCTGCTTCGTGGTGGAGGTTGCTGAAGGCCACACTTCTAACTCTGGTCTTGATATCACGGCCTCAGTTTGCGCTGGTGAGGCTATTGGGGTTGGTGGATCCAGTTTAGGCTTGTTGTCTGGGGTAATTGTCACCTCAACATCTGGCTCTAGCAAAGGTTTTTGCACGCTTTCTATTTTAGGCTCAAGGCTTACATTTTGTGGTGCTAATGACAGCTCAATGGGTTCCAAAGGTGGCAGCGCCTGCGCGATAGGGCCCTCTTCTAAACCCCCTTCTCGTGACTCTTTTTGTGACGCTTCCAACGCCTCTATCACTGGCTGAACATCTACTTCATTTTGTAACACTAACTTTGTAGGTTCATCGTTCATTAACCAAATACTTGCCAATACTGCCACTACAATAGTCGTGGTGGCTATGTGCAGCCATGGCAAGCCTGATTGCTGCCCAAAACTACCCTTATTGAGGGCTTTATTGACTAACATATTAAGGTAACCTGGATTACCCTTTGCCAGCTGGTGTAATTGTAATAATTGGATAGGAGCTAGGCTATGACTAATACCGATCAACTGCAAACGTTGACGCAAATAGTCTGCACTTTCTTCTTGGCTAAAAGGTGCAAGCACAAGATGATAAAAGCGTTCTTGTCTAAGCTCTGCGAACTGGGGCGCTTCAATGCGCTCTACTACACTATGATCAGCGCATAGGATCACATGTGGGCGAGAGTCTACTTTAGCGCTGCGAGGCAATAAATTAGCCAGCAGCTCTAGAGCATCTTCGTCTAAACACTGAGCATTATCCACTACCACCAACAGCACTTCTTTTTGCAAAGTTAACTCTTGTGCCAATTCTTGTATGGCCAGAATGCTCTCTTCTAGGCTGGCATGATCAGGGATCTGCAAGGGTAACTGTTGGGCTAGTTGACGGACCACCCAAGGTGCAGTAACCCACTCATCTAAAACTAAATGCACGATACAGGCGTCAGCAGGTTGCACACGTAAAAATTGTTCAATAAAAGTTGTTTTTCCCGCACCTGAAGGCGCACTGATGAGCACTAAATAATCAGAAAAGTGACTTAAATGTAGCAGTGTGTCTAATTGCCGGCTACGAGCTTTGGCTTGATATTCAAATGCCTCTAAATTAGTGCTTTGGGATGTTTCTTCCTGTTGATTCAATTGATCAACATACGCGCTGTAGGCGAGGTCAAGGTTACCAGCAGTGGGGAGTTTATGGACGGACGAACTCACGGTCTTAACCTCCTATACTGTCATGGGCTGATCAAAGGTTTGCAGGAGCATATCGCTTCCAAAGTCTGATGTGACTATCGCTTCACCCAGTTGTCTTAGCAGTATTAAGCGAATCGTACCATCGGTCACTTTTTTATCCACCTGCATATGCCTGAGGTAGGTGTCTGCTTGCATTTTTTCTGGGCCCCAAAAAGGCAACCCAGACGCCTGCAACAGACGCTGGATACGTTGCAGTTGGGCCTCTGAAATCCATCCCAAGCGACATGATAAATCTGCTGCCATCGCCATCCCAGCGCCCACGGCTTCGCCGTGCAACCAATTACCATAACCCATTTCTGTTTCTATGGCATGGCCGAATGTATGACCAAAGTTGAGCAACGCCCGTTGCCCTTGTTCACGCTCATCAGCAGCCACAATATGAGCCTTGCATGCGCATGACTGGTAGATGGCTTTGCTGATTAGATGAGGCGTTAGTTCGAGTAGGCCAGTAATATTATGTTCTAACCAAGCAAAAAATTCGGGTTCAGCAATAAGTCCATACTTAATGACCTCAGCTAGGCCTGCAGATAATTCTCGAGCGGGTAAAGATTGTAGGGTTTGGGTATCGATAATCACACATTGTGGCTGATGAAAGGCGCCAATCATATTCTTACCAAGAGGATGATTAACGCCAGTTTTTCCACCCACAGAGGAATCTACCTGTGATAATAACGTCGTCGGAATCTGTATAAAATTGACCCCACGCTGATAGGCTGCCGCCGCGTAGCCTGCCATGTCACCAATAACGCCACCCCCTAGGGCAATTATGGTCGTCGTGCGATTATGGCGCTGCTGCAGCAAATGATCCCAAATCAAACTCACCGTCTCAAGGTGCTTGTGTTGTTCACCATCTGAAAGCACCACAGTGTCAGTTTGTAGGCCATCAATGTGGAGGCTGTCTAAAGTTTTTAATATGGTTGGTAAGTAGAGTGACGCAATGGTGTCATTGGTCACAATCAAGACTTGTTTACCAGTAATATGCTGACGCAGCAACTGCGCCTGCTGCAATAACCCACTACCTATGTAAATCGGATAGCTTCGATCACCTAGTTCAACAGATAATATGTGCTGGGCAGCGGTCATTGGGGGTTATCGTCCATAACAGCCTTACATTAGACTGGAAAATTTATAGGGAGCGGATCGCTTCAATTTGTTTAATAATTTCTGCCACTAATAAGCGCGGGTTTTGAGCACCTGTAGCCACCTGTATATCAGCTGTTTCTTCGTATAAGGCATGTCGATGAGCAAACAAATCTCGCAGCACTTGTTCAGGATCTTCGCTTTGAAGCAAGGGCCGATTTTTATCTTTTGAAGTGCGCTCAAGCTGCTGCTCGACGGTAGCAAATAAGTACACCACTGTGCCACGAGCAGACAAGTGTTGACGGTTTTCAGATAACTCCACCGCCCCACCACCTGTAGCCATGACTAAATCTCTATGCTCAGTCAACTCAGAAATCATGTTAGCTTCGCGCTTACGGAACCCTGCCTCACCTTCAACATCAAAAATCCAAGGGATATCCGCGCCTGACCTTTCCTCAATTTCTCGGTCAGTATCTAAAAACTCTAGCTTTAGCTCGCGTGCGAGTTGACGACCAATGGTGCTTTTACCAGCACCCATGGGGCCAATTAAAAATATATTCACAATGAAATTCCTTTTAGGAACAGCAACAACAAAACCCGGTCGTCTAGCACTCAATGCCCACTGCCGGGTGGATGGTTTAAATTATGGGGACTTAGCATAATATAATCAAGGGTTAACTATGCGGGGAGTTACAAAAACCAACAACTCCAATCGCTCAGTCCCTTGTTTATGCTGTTTAAACCACTGCCCGACAAAGGGCAGCCCTGAAAGTGCAGGACTAACAAGTAAACGGTCTAATTGCTGTTGGTAAAGCGCACCACCTATTACCAAGGTTTGTCCGAAACCTACAACCGCCCTCGTTTGCAATGTATGGGTATTGAGTGCCAGTTGGCCGTTAGGCAATAGGTCACCAATAGAATCTTGCACCACCACTAAGTCTAACTGGACCTGATCCATGGGCAGCACCCTTGACGTCACTGTTAAACCCAATACCGCCCGCTTCCATTCTTGTTGTGGTCCATTGTCAGTAGCCACCAAATAGGGCACTTCTTGACCCGTTTGAATACTGCCTGCATAACCTTCTTGGACTAATATTTGGGGCTGTGCCAAGGTTAACACCAAACCTCTAGCCTCCAGCCCTGCCAACTCCAAATTAAGCATCACATGAGTCCCCACTAAGCCCAGCTGTAAGCTACCTCCTAGTGGGTTAAAGCTGACACCCAACGGTGTTTTATTAGTAGCACCCAGAATCCTCTTAGCGCCTATTTTACCAATAAAATCTAAGCTATTCGACTGACCAAGGCTTGATTTGACAATGACAATGCGGCCTTCTATTAGCATTTGCTCAAGCGGCTGATCTAAATGTTTTATCGCCTCAATTAAGGTAGCTGTATGGGCCTCATCATCGTACACAAAAATTTGCTGGCTACGATTATCTGCCAATAATTGGCCTCTGGGAGACAACATAGATTGAGCACTTTTTAAGGCAATTAAAATCGTGTCTGCTTCAGCATAATTAAGCTTTACTTGATGTAACGGCAATACTTCTGTTTTTGGCCCTTCAGACGCCAAACTGACAACTAGACCTTGTTGAGAATACTCACAATCTAAATTGACACTTGTGCACACGAGCACTAATCCAGATTTTGCATCCACATTCTGCAGCAAAAGACTCACTTCAAAACCCAACCCTTGAGTCACCACCAAGTTTACTTGGGCTGCCTCCGCAAGCTCGTACAACACATCCACTAGCGGCACTTTATGCACCTCCATAGTAATCTGTTTTGCATTGATAAGAGGTGATAGCAGGAGCAAAAAATACACTGTCGTTAATTTATTCATGTTTGCAAACTCCAACAAGGCAGGTGCGCTTTAGGGTCAGGTCATGTGGCCCACGACTTAAATGAACCCGCTGGGCATTAATATGAAACACATGCCAGCCGTCGATTTGATGACCCACCTCAGCCCGCGATAGCTGGTTAGTTAGTAGAGACTTAATCCAAGCCACGGGAACTTGACCTTGTTGTTGGCTGTAACCCAAAAACTGAAACTCACTGGCAGACTGCGACCGGGGTTGAGCAGGTTCAATCGAACCTAGGGGCGTCTGAGACGTCAAGTCTGCGGACAACACGGCTTGGGCTTCAAATGTTTGAGCGTAATAGTGCATATTGCTTTGGATTGTTGCCTGGATTTCAGCACTGGGGGCCACTCTTAAAAAGTCAGATGGCGCTTCAATACTGGGCAACCACTGAATCGATATTAACCACTGCCCAAGCAATGTTTGTTGAACAGTGACGGCCTGCAATCGCCAACCCACTGCACTGGGCAAGGGTGCTAGGCTTGACCACTGCTGAGCATTTAAACGCATTTTTAGCTGCACGCCTTGGTCTCTAACAAACTCAACACCTTGACCATATTTTTCAGCTTGATGAGTTAGCTCAGTAATAGCCCCCAACGCCACTTGGGCTTTTACTTTGGTGCTGCTAGCTTTGGCACTAGCACTGAAACTAAAAGCTTCATCTAACGCGGGTGGTGTTAATTGGAGCTCCAAAGATTGGGTTGGTAGCCCTTGAAGAATATGATTCGAAGACCCGGACACATCTATAAAATCTAGGAGAGGTTTAACAGATATGAAAGAACTGGGAGCGATTAAATAGCTTGCTTCAAATCTCCAACCCCTATCCTCAGGTCCCAGTTCTTGCAGACGGAGTGAAGGCCATAGATTGAGTATCTTTTGCCACCCACCTTGCCAATGGCCCTCACCCACGATGGTAAACACCACTGATTGATGTGTGCTTCCCATTTGCCAATGCCAACTCTTCAGCCTTTGAGAGGATTCAAGTTGCGCTAATAAGGTAGACAACTGCTGCGCTGGCCACCATGCATAAAAATCTTGCTGGCCCTGCATGACCCGCTGCAATTGCATCCGCCTTTGTGGCGCAGATTCAGCCCATGCCCGCTGCTGCTCGAGCTGTAACTCTTGCGCACCAAGATTAACTTGCCTTCGCACTTGAGACTGCATTTGAAAAAGATTCCAATACAAGATTCCACCAGCAGCCAAACCGAGTAAAATAATCACCATAGCACTAACGTATAAAAGCCAACGCATATGCCGCCTACTGACCAGATAGTATTCTAGCCAAGGAGAAAAATTAACTTGGTTGGGTTTAGGTTGGCGCCAGACTAGCATAAAGTTGGCCTCGTTTTATCAGCCATAAACCAAGCCATCCCATAGGCGTCATCAACCCAACTAGGTGTAAAAACTTGGGTGTAGCCTTGGGGTTCAATACCACCCACTACAGACCCTTGGATGGCATCGTGCACACTCATTATGAGGTGCCCTATACGCTCCTCGTAATGGCGTTTAGTCACCACCAAAAAACTAAAATTTGGGGCCAGTCGTAAATGACAAACACACAGATTAGCAGGCTCAGCATTAAGAGCTGCTGCTGCTATACGCTGATAATGAAGTTGTAGTGCAATTAAATTCGTATGTTTTAAAGGGGCTACTTCCGGGCAGTGCAACCAAGTACAAAGCTGATTAGGAATACCCACATTGATCTGTAAAGGAGCGCTGCCAAGTCTACTTATGGTCTGGCTAATAAAGTCTTGCCATGCCGATGGGAATCGAATGGGAGCAGCAGTTACACTCATCGGCAACGAAAAACACCACTGCCCCAATAGTTCTCGATCTGTGGGAGTATTAGCTTTATTGGCAAACCTTAACAACACAGCTCGCAGGTGATCAGCTTGCCAATCGATACCCAAAACAAAGGGTTTTATCCTAAGTCTCGTTAAGAGTGTTAACATTATCCCCATCCTTGGGTGGCTAAACTATATATTTCTTATATACTTTCGCTGGGTTCGTTCAATTCATTTCCATTATTGCCTAGAGTTAAAGCATAGCATGTCATTAATAAGTCGCCTTTTTAAATGGACTTTTATACTAGGAATCGTTGCGACTATGGTCATTTTGGCGGTCACCTGGTTTTTCCTAGTGCCGCGCTTGCCTGACGTCAATAGCTTAAGGGATTACCACCTACAAACGCCTTTAAGAGTCATGAGCCGCGATGGTAAATTGATTTCAGAATTTGGTGAGCAGCGTCGCATTCCTTTAAGTATTGACCAAGTTCCACAACTTTACATTGACGCCTTACTGTCAGCCGAAGATGAGAATTTTTACAGTCATTACGGTGTCGACCCTAAAGCACTTTTAAGAGCCGCCGTACGCATGGTTCAAGCAGGTGGAAAGATTCAAGGAGGCGGCAGTACCATTACCATGCAGGTCGCGCGTAATTACTTGTTAACCCTTGACCAAACTTTTATCCGCAAATTTAATGAAATACTTTTATCGTTTCAGATTGAGCAAGAGCTCAGTAAAAAACAGATTTTGGAGATGTACTTCAACAAAATGTTTATGGGTCACCGAGCTTATGGCATAGAGGCCGCATCACATGTTTATTACGGCCGTTCAATCAGCGAGTTAGACCTACCCCAGTTAGCCATGCTGGCAGGGCTTTATAAAGCGCCATCAAAATATAACCCAATTTCTAATCCGACTCGGTCCAAAATTCGGAGGGATTGGATATTAGGCCGTATGTTGAAGCTTAATTATATCCAACAAGAGCAGTTTGAAGTGGCCATCGAGACGCCAATCACGGCCCGTTTTCATAGCTTAAAACCAGAAACGTCGGCGTCTTACGTTGCTGAGATGGTGCGCAGTGAGTTATTTGATGCCTTTCCTATTGAAGATGTCTACACCGGTGGTTATCGGGTTTACACCACCATTGATAGCAAACTACAAGACGCTGCGCAGTTAGCGGTGCAAACAGGCTTATTGGCCTATGATAGGCGCCATGGGTATCGTGGCGTAGAAAAAAACCACGGTCCAAACGTCAATGTCGAAGACGCTGAAAAACTCCTCAACAGAACACCTGTTTTTGGCCCCTTGCAACCTGCAATCGTGCGCCGAGTTGACGAGGAATCTGCTCAGTTGCTGCTGCGTTATGGCCAAATCATCACCATTAATTTTAGTGATATGAGCTGGGTCAGACCGCGACTCTCAATCAATAGCTTGGGTCGTGCTCCAGACAATATTAGCCAAATCCTTCGTCCTGGTGATCAAGTTAGAGTGCGCCAAGCCGAGGATGATACCAACGTTTGGTACTTATCACAGGTGCCTGATGCTCAAGGTGCCTTAATTGCCTTAGATCCAAAAGATGGCGCCATGATTGCCCTCGTTGGTGGATTTGAATACTTGCATAGTAAATTTAATAGAGCCACCCAAGCCCTGCGCCAACCTGGATCGAATTTTAAACCCATTGTTTATTCAGCGGCTTTAGAACAAGATTTCACCGCTGCTACTTTGATCAACGATGCACCTGTCGTGTTTAATGACGCCAGCCTTGAGGGCTCATGGCGCCCAGAAAACTACAGCGGAAAGTTCTTCGGTCCAACCCGATTACGCAAAGCCCTCTATAAATCACGTAATCTTGTTTCAATTCGCATCTTGCGCGAGATTGGCATCAAATCAGCCATTAATTATGCCACGCGATTTGGTTTTAAGCCGCAGCAGTTACCTCGTAACTTGTCCCTAGCTTTGGGTAGTGCTAGCGTGCCACCTATCGATGTGGCCACTGCATACGCAAGTTTCGCTAACCAAGGCTACCAAGTGAAGCCCTATTTTATAGAGCGCATTGAAGATAGCCTGGGCAAAGTCCTATACCAAGCTCAACCCAATACCGTATGCCCTAACTGCGATTACGTCAGACACACGGATGAAGTTGACCTAGGTCAGTCAGAAGATACACAAACAACTGTCATTAACGATGTGGCCATCGTGGCTCTAGACCAAGCTCTAGATCAAGAAGATGCGCAGCAAAATACTGAGTTAGCGCGCCCCATAACTCATTTACCCATTGCTCCACGAATCATGGACGAACGGGTTAACTATATTATGCATACTATTTTGCAAGACGTGGTAAAAAAGGGCACCGCTCGTAAAGCTAAAAAACTCAACCGTGATGACCTCGCAGGAAAAACAGGCACCACCAATGACCAAAAAGATGCTTGGTTCTCTGGTTATGTAGACGCCATGGTAGCCACAGCATGGGTGGGTTTTGATCAACCTACAACTCTAGGTAAAAATGAATTTGGTAGTACAGCAGCCTTACCTATTTGGATTGATTTTATGGAAATCGCTCTCAAAGATGTGCCTCAAACTCAACGGCAACAGCCTGATGACATGGTCACTATCAAAATTGATGAAGCCACTGGAGAGTTAGCAAGACCCGGTGATGCGTCAGCAGTAGAAGAAATTTTTCGGGCAGAACGCACTCCTAAACAAATGGCATTGCCTAAAACGACTGGCTCTGACACTAGTGGCAAAAACCAAGAAGCCGCGCCAGAACAGGTATTTTAGTCACTACTTAGGCCTGGGGCTCGTTCGAGCATATGCACATGATTTAGGGTCATTACACCCGCCTTAAAACCTTTTTTACGCTGTTTTTTATTGAGTTTGCGCCAAGCCAGCCAGCCCCGAGCAGTAATTGTTTGCCCAATCCACCGTTCTAATTGGGTTTGACTCTTAATCCTCAATGGTGCCTGAGCCATTCTAAGTTTTGCTATTTTCACGGCCACATGCCCCTCAAGTCCAATATACCAGTGGCGTTGGCTTTGACTTATATCGGTGACCAAACCTTTTAGCCGCATAAAGCCACCTTGTGTGGCTGTTAATAAAGACGCCTTGCGCACTTGCGATATTGCGGCCTGCCAAAGCCCCAATCCTTGGCTGCGAGCCACTTTTTCTTGCTGCCATAAACACCGCGCTGCACCCTGGCCATCCATACTAATCACATAAGCTAATCCTTGAGCCACTAAAGAGGCTTCCACGTTCACCCCAGTGCCATCATAAAGTTTGACCAACCAGCGCCCATAATGATCTTTAATGGCAGGTAGAAGCTTTAAGAAAATAGCATCTTGCTGACGCAGTTGCTGAGTTAGTTGGTCTTTACCTTGCTGAGCAAAGGCCTCTGCTGGACGATTTTTATTAGCCATTTCCGTCGTATTGATTTGGCCCAGCCGCAACCGATGCCCCTCAGGTAAACTTAAGCTATCACCATCTTGCACGCGCCAGCTTTGCGCTTTGTAGGTCTTGCCTACTTTAGGCTTTCCAGACCACATTAAGGCTTGGTCCATGGATAACTCAGAAAGAGTTGGGCACTGGGCATAGGCAGGAGCCGCGCTAAGCCCAACTAAAGCCAGAGCCAGAGCCATTGATATTAAGCGCTTAATTGAGGTCATGTTCTGCTGCCTTAGGATAGTTTTTAACTGAGCTTTCGCACCACTAAGTATAAGAGCAACTTTATTAATTGTCGCACGCTCAATAGATTGGCACGACCAAAGCCGCATTAAACACAAACTCTGGCTCATGCAAAATTACATTTTTCCACTACACTTTAATATGATGATTCAAGCCGAAAAATAGTTTATCAAAAAGCCTAAAGCTTTTTATACCTTGGCCTCTGATAGAGCCGTTGAAGTTATTCACATAAGGACTTCATGATGGAAACAACGCTTAGATTAACCAAGACCCATGCCTCTGAAAAACTGTTGTCTACTGACATGCCTTTTATTGAAATGTTTAGGCATGGAACAACAGTGCTTGAATATTACAAACCCATAGGGGTTGATCTGCAGGAACCCCATTTTAGGGATGAGTTGTACTTTGTCGTCTCTGGTTCAGGTTATTTTGTAAACGGCAGTGCTAGGCATAAGTTTGAATCGGGGGAAGTATTATTTGTGTCTGCTAACACAGAGCACCGCTTTGAAGCATTTACCCCAGACTTTGCAACTTGGGTGGTTTTTTATGGTGCCGACGGTGGACACATTGAATCTTCTGTTTAAGGGTGTCATTTGAGTGGGTTGGAGCGACCACTTCCTCAACCTTTGCTGCAAGAACACAGAACGTGGTTTGACTGACAGACTAGTCCCTACCTTAAAGTTCCAAATTTAAAATGCCTGCTATCGGGTTTCTATGCAACTTTTAATAAGCACCATAATAATGATCAATAGACTTGGATAAATGTTTTGAATAGGCTAGTTTATAGCTTCAAGTAACAGCTCTAATTGGTCTAACATGATGGAAGTTGAGTTAGCTAGGCCATTATAACTGTTGAGTTTTTGAGGGTTTGGTATGAGTAACACAGTCCATCAAGTCGCGCAGCGATATGTTGACGATAAGAAATTCAGTGGCATTGAGTGGCAGATTGAAAAGTCAGGACAACTCAAAACCTCTGGCGCCTGCGGTTATGCGCGCACAGCACAAAAGCAAGAGATTCGTCCACAGGCTATTTATCGTATTTATTCAATGACAAAGCCTATTGTATCTGTGCTTACAATAATGCTCATTGAACGCGGAGAACTGCACCTTTACGATACTGTGGCTGACTTTGATCCCCGCTTTAAAGACATGACAGTGTTGTTCCCAAACGGCCTGCAAGAGCAAGCAAAAACGCTGATTACAGTGGAACAACTGCTCACTCATCAGGCTGGCTTTTCTTATGACTTTTTGCTGGGGTGTCCCATTGCGGCCTATTATCGAGCCCATGAAATATCAGCCAATGGACATCGTGATCTTGACGAAATGATGGCGGTATTGTCTGAACTTCCTTTAGCATTTCATCCTGGTGATGACTGGCGCTACAGTGTGGCAACCGATGTTTTAGCCCACGTCCTAGAAAGAGCGACCAATCGACGGATTGACGATCTTTTAAAGTCATATATATTTGATCCTTTAGCAATGCAGGAGACTAGTTTTTGCTTAAATGACTCGCAACTGAGCCGATTAATGACTCTTTACGGCAGCGAATCCTTGCACGGATTACCCCCTTTGTGCCCTAGTGAACATGTGTTAAAGGAACAAGACCCCCATCAAAGTTACCCCACACAATCCCCTAGTTTTAGACGTGGTGGTCTAGGTCTTTATTCCACACTTTCAGACTACAGTCATTTTGTCAGAATGCTTTTGAACGGCAAGAATCAGCAGGGCGAGGTGTTATTATCGTCTAAGAGCTTAAAAATGATGCATGGAAACCGCATCCCTTTGCATAACTTACCCCTGCGCATCGGAGATACTCCCTTACTCGGCTATGGCTGGAACCTTAGTGGCAGAGTCATGATAAATACCTCGTTAGCGCTTTCCCCTCAAGCAACAGTGAATGAATTTGGCTGGGCTGGGGCTGCCAGTACTTTTTTTTGGGTCGACCCCGATCAACAAATTACAGGGGTGATCATGACACAATTTATAGGCAGCAATTACCTATTAGCAGATGACATGAAAACAGCTTTTTATACAGACCTTTAAACACTTTTGGGTTGGGGTCACAAAGTTCTTAACGCCACAGGCTGTGGCTTCGATTTGAAAAACTTCTTGTGCCATATACATTTTTTAACTACCTTGCCATGAGTGAGTCTGGCAGGTTAGGCCTTTTAGACTAATGAGCTTGTACAACGATCGCGGTATACTATTTAAATGAATGACGCTGAACGGAATATTCATGTTTTTTGATGTTACAGAATTAGCCAACCAAGAAAAATATCATCTTTTAAATGGTGGTGTTACACCTAGGCCTATAGCCTGGATTAGCACGCGATCACGCAACAATATTGATAACTTGGCGCCTTATTCGTTTTTTACCGTGGCTAGCTGTAATCCGCCAGTACTTTTGTACACACAAGTGACGCAAAGAAGTGGCATTGATAAAGACACCTTACAAAACCTTCTAGAAACTGGCGAATGTGTGGTCAACATAGCTAACTCTGACCTTTTAGAAAAAATGAACCTAACCAGTGCCAGCCTAGATAGGGCTGCAAGTGAATTTGATTTTGCTGAGGTTGAACAGTGCCCGAGTCAAACGGTGGCGCCAGCCTCAGTTAAAGCCTCTCCTGTGCGCTATGAATGTACCTTAAGAGAGGTCATCAGTATTAGTGATTTACCCACAGGAGGGAGTGTTGTACTGTTAGATGTGCAATGTATTTATGTGCGCGATAACCTCTACACCAACCACAAAATCAACCAACAGTTGATTGATTCTGTTGGGAAAATGGGTGGTGATGCATTTAGCTTAACCTCTGCTAATGTGGAGATTAAGCGACCATAAAAGTTGGTTCATCTTGGGTAGAGTATTTAGATTTACCTCTGTGAATCATCTAGCATTAATGAAATCTTAGGCCCAAAAACCATCAAAGTCACAGAAGAAAAATAAGTAATTATCTAAATGGGTTATGACTGTAAATATGAACGTAAGCGTTTCAAATCATCAAATACAGCAGTTGGCACATCGTCAATTATTAGACTATCGTACCCGCAATCCTGGCACCTGCTTCTCTGAGCCAAATTTTAATATTGATATTAAGACTGCCTACAGTTTGCAAGATGCAGTGGCTAAAGTTCGTGTTAAGTCTGGTGAAAGTATTATTGGATATAAGGTCGGGTGCACTGGGCCTGGAACCATAGCACAGTTTGGAATGGAGGGGCCTATAAGAGGCACTCTGTTCAGAGATGAAGTGCTAAAAAATGGTTCTAGTTTGAATAAAGATGCTTTTTGTCAGCTTGCGATAGAGGGTGAGATGGCAATAAAAATTGGCAGTAATGGTGATATAGGTGCTGTTTTTCCAGTCATTGAATTACACAACTTTGTTTTTCGAAAAGAGAAAAAAACACTTCCCGAACTAATTGGAAATAATGGTATAAATGCAGGGTTAGTTTTACCTGGGGCGGAGTGGCAGCAATCAAGAGCCTTTATCGCAAAGAGTGCAAATCTAACAGTCCGCATTAACAATAATGAATTGGGTAGTGGAGGCCTTTGGCCAATAGGCGGCGGACCAGAGGGATCAGTTGATTGGCTGCGAGGTCATTTGGAAGAACATGGAGCCTCATTAGTCTCTGGTCAAATTGTGTTAGCCGGCACCAACCTGGGTCTCTATCCAGTTCACAGTGGAGACCAAGTTGCAGTGTTTTTAGATGGTCGTCCAATAGTATGTTGCTCCATACAGTAGGGTGACTCTAACGTTTGGATAAATGGAATTTTGGTCAGACACTGCTGGCAGCAACGCACTAATAGTTTGGTTGACTACCACTAATTTTTTGATAAAAAGGATTTAAAAAAACGATGTTTTCATCAATTGGCATTAACTCTACGGACTCTACATATCAATTAACCTGTAGGGAAGATGACCAATAATTGAAGTGCCACTGGCTAATCATCAGTTAGCCTCAAATAGATTAGAGGTATTGATATGGCATATGAACGAGTCATGGGGCTTGATGTTATTGATGATCAAGTATACCAGCAGTATCGGGATGCAATGGCACCTATTCTAAAGTCCTTCGGGGGCTCGTTTGGTTTTGATTTTAGAGTGTCTGAAGTTTTACTATCTAAAACAGAGGCTCACATCAACCGGCTTTTTACCATCTCTTTTCCCAGTCAAACACACATGGAAGAGTTTTTTTCAAATGCTGATTACGTCACCGTTAAAGAAAAATATTTTGATCAATCAGTAAGAAGTAAAACCATTATATCCCTCTATGAGGTAGATACTTAGACCGCTCTTAGTGATCGAGATTGGGTGTAGATTAGCAAAATAACTGGCTGACTTTCACGGGTTTGACATGGGCCCTCAGATGCTAACATAATACGCGCCAACGGCTCTTCGCCTTTGGCCCTAGATGGTTTAATTAAACACTTGTTTACGAATAAATTGGAAACTTTTTTATGTTGCTTTTAGAGAGCGAACAATCAAGAGTGATCGAAATGGCTTGGGAAGATCGCACCCCATTTGAAGCGATCGAGAGGCTATTTGGCATGAATGAGTCAGACGTGATCAAGTTTATGCGCCGCAATTTAAAGCCCCGTAGTTTTAGACTATGGCGAGAAAGAGTTAGTGGGCGCGCTACTAAGCATGTCAAACTTAGAAGTGGCGATGTGACGAGAAGCCATTGCCCAACGCAATATAAACAACGTTAATAGGGCAACGCAGGAAGAAGTAACCTGCCCTAAAACAGGCGATTAATTTTACTTTTCACCAAAAATTTCCCATGACCTAAACAAACATAGCGGCTTCATCATAAGTCGCTGAAAGTCTGCATGCATGGGCAAAGCTAATACAAAAGGCAACTATTATGACGGTTAAAGCCATTTTTTTTGGATCCATTGGTACCCTAGTTGAAACCTCTGATTTACAGCGTCGCGCATTTAATCAAGCGTTTTCTGAAGCTGGCCTCGACTGGAACTGGAGTGCTGAAGTATACAAGCACCTGCTAACCAAATCTGGAGGCCGTGGTCGCATCCAAGACTTTGCAAGCCAACATGGCATGGATGTCGATGCATCACAACTGCACCTGCGTAAGACTGAAATTTTTGATGCGTTAATGGCCCAAGAATCTTTATTGCTGCGCCCCGGCATAGCGAGTGTTATTGTTCATGCAAAAGCACATAACTGGCCATTAGCCTTTGTCACTAGTACTTCTAAAGCTAATGTTAATGCTGTATTTATTGCCCTAGGCGATCAGATAAAGCGCAGTGATTTTAGTTTCGTAGGTAATGACACTATGGTGGCGAAAGCCAAACCAAACCCAGATATCTACCAAAAAGCTTTGTCAGACTTGAGCCTTACCCCAAAGGACTGTATAGCGATAGAAGACACAGTAGCTAGCTTGAACTCTGCCTTAGCTGCGGGTATTGCTTGTATTGGTTTTCCGGGAGCCTTTGCAGAAGCGCAAGATTTTAAGGGTGCTGTACTTGTCACAGATGAGCTTTCTCCTAACCATTTAACGGCCTTAAATGTCCAATGAGTCGCATAGGGAAGTCATTAAGGCTTAAGCAAAGATATGCGTAAAACTGATAAAAAAATCGATAATCAACTGCGGTTGGTTTTAACTGAAGTGTGCGAAGTCGCATTGAAGAATATTGACGGCTTTCAATGGTTAACGCATTTGGTCAATTATGCCAATTTTCCCAGTAGCTTAAAGGTTGTTTGTGTTTTTGACACCAATGAAAACCTGGCTAGATGTTTGTCTGGTAAAAGCACAGCAGATCTTAGCGCCCTCATTCAGGCACAATTGCTGGTGGCCAATGTTAAAGTAACAGACATAGCCAATCATATTTACTATGACACAGAGCAAGATTGCGCCAGCCAACATAATGGTCAGTGGAAAGATCGACTGAGTTGAAGCGCTCACCTCAAAACTATTTTGACTGAACTTCGTGCAAGCCGACCCCTTGCTTATAGGCCAGAGCCCTCGCTACAATAGTGGCCGCTAATCCGCCCTAACCTTGTTTACAGGAACACCCATGAGCCAAACCACTGACACGATGACAAACCAACAATGGGGTGGCCGCTTTAGTGAGCCCACTGATGCCTTTGTGGCTCGCTTTACAGCATCCGTTGATTTTGACCAACGTATGTACCGCCAAGACATCCAAGGCTCAGTAGCTCACGCAAAAATGCTATGCCATGTGGGCGTATTAAGCACCCAAGAAAAGGATGACATATTGCGTGGTTTGGAAGAAATTCGTATTGAAATTGAGCGTGGTTCATTCACCTGGTCAGTCGCATTAGAAGACGTTCATATGAACATTGAAGCAGCATTGACAGCAAAAATTGGAATGGCTGGTAAAAAGCTCCATACGGGGCGCTCTAGAAACGATCAAGTGGCGACCGACATACGTCTATACTTACGAGACGAAATAGACCTAATCTTGAGTGAAATTAGCCGTTTACAAATGGGTTTTATTAATCAGGCCAAGACTGAGAATGCAACCATTATGCCAGGCTTTACACATCTCCAAACGGCACAACCTGTGACGTTTGGGCACCATATATTGGCATGGAATGAAATGCTACAACGGGATTATGAGCGCTTACAAGACCTCCGTAAACGGGTTAACATTTTACCCTTGGGGGCCGCCGCTTTAGCAGGTACCAGTTACCCCATCGATCGACACATGACGAGTGAATTACTGGGCTTTGATCGACCTTCAGAAAACTCTTTGGATGCAGTCAGTGATCGTGACTTTGCTATTGAATTTTGTGCAGCAGCAAGTTTAATTTTGATGCATTTATCTAGGGCCTCCGAAGAGCTCATATTGTGGACTTCCATTCAGTTTGACTTTATAGACCTACCTGATCGCTTTTGCACGGGTTCATCAATTATGCCGCAAAAGAAAAATCCAGACGTACCCGAACTTGTGCGAGGCAAAACAGGACGGGTAAACGGTCACCTTATTTGTTTACTTACCTTGATGAAGGGGCAGCCTTTAACTTACAACAAAGACAACCAAGAAGACAAAGAGCCTTTGTTTGACACCATTGATACTGTTAAGGGGTGTTTGAGAGCTTATGCGGACATGGTGCCAGCCCTAGTGCCCAAGCGAGAGCAGATGCGAGCTGCCGCCTTAAAAGGTTTTGCCACAGCAACAGACTTGGCAGACTATTTGGTCGGCAAAGGCTTGGCTTTTCGCGATGCCCACGAAGTGGTAGGAAAATCAGTGGCACATGGCATAGCCACAGGCAAAGATCTGAGTGAAATGAGCCTGATCGAGTTAAGAGGGTTCAGCGAGTTGATTACCGAAGAGGTATTTGATGTGCTCACCCTAGAAGGCTCAGTGAGTGCTCGCGACCATATTGGTGGCACTGCCCCCAAACAAGTCATGGCGGCAGCAGAACGCGCCCTCGCTTTAGTCTCGAAACGTTAGTCTTGAAGGCCGTCCAAAAGACTGCAATCAAAGGTCTCTGCAGCCTGTTGCTGTAGAGCTTGAGTCAAACATTGGCCTAGGGTTTGGCTGTTATCAGTGGTTAACAACCATGTGCCTTGCACTAATTCAAAGTGCAAACCACCCGCTAAGCAAGCCAGCCAAATCTGTTTTAAGGGTGGCTGACGGCTCAAAATAACCTGACTTTTGTTCTCACAACTGATGGTTAATAAACCGCTACTGTTAACAAAATCTATATCGCTATCGGCTTCGTCTAAAATTTCTTCCACGTGCAAAAATAAATTATCAACACGCTCGTGGAACAGGGCTTCACTCATATTAGTCTCTTGTGCGTTCTGCAGATGGTCATTAAGCTATCAAAATATAGCATTGCTGCGCTCTTAGCTAGTGCAGAAGTGAGAATCAAGGGTATAATCTTAACCTATTACTGCTATGTTAATCGAACAGGATTCAGCGTGAAAAAATTAATGTATGTGCTTGCCTTTAGCCTAACGATCGCTAGCTGCGGCCAAGCAGGTAGTTTATATCTGCCAGAGACTGAACAAACCGATCTACAAACTGATCTGAAAAACGATGTGCAGGACAGTAATCAATGAGCTCTAACATGGATAACTTTGAATATCGTAACAACCGGTTACACGCTGAAGAACTTGACCTAAACCTTATTGCTGAGCAATACAGCACACCAACTTACGTCTACTCTAGAGACACCTTAGAGCGCAATTATGTGGCCTATAGTGAGGCCCTTAAGGGTTGTGAGCACTTGGTTTGTTATGCTGTAAAGGCCAACAGTAATATAGCAGTGTTGAACGTTTTAGCGCGCCTGGGAGCTGGGTTCGACATTGTGTCCATCGGAGAACTAGAACGGGTGCTCGTCGCTGGCGGAGACCCTAAGCGTATCGTATTCTCTGGTGTGGGCAAACAGGTCCATGAAATGCAACGTGCTTTAGAAGTAGGCGTGTATTGCTTCAATGTCGAATCAGAGGCTGAATTAGTTCGATTACAAAGTGTGGCGGCCAGTTTAGGTTGCATAGCGCCCGTGTCACTGCGTATTAACCCTGACGTAGATGCTAAAACCCACCCTTATATTTCGACTGGGTTAAAAGAAAATAAATTTGGTATTGGTATTGATCAGGCACCGGCAGCTTATGCTCAAGCTGCGGCAATGGATAACATTAAGGTCATCGGTGTAGATTGCCACATTGGCTCTCAGCTGACGTCTATAGAGCCTTATTTAGACGCAATGGATCGATTGTTTGTGTTGATTGATACCATTGCAGCTCAAGGTATTATTGTTGAGCATTTAGATTTAGGTGGTGGCTTAGGAGTATGTTACGGTGATGAAGAACCGCCTGCCATTGCAGACGTTATGACCCATATACGAGGCCACTTAGGAGCAAGGAAACTCGCCTTAGTATTTGAACCAGGCCGGTCTATTTGCGCTGATGCGGGTGTTTTACTGACGCGTGTAGAATACATTAAAAACAATCAAGACAAGTATTTTGCGATTGTGGATGCCGCCATGAACGACCTCATTCGACCCGCTCTGTATAGTGCTTGGCAAGACATTATTCCAGTTGATTTAAACTCAGATGCGCAAGCACAAAACTTTGACATCGTGGGCCCTATTTGCGAAAGCAGTGACTTTTTAGGTAAAGACCGCAAACTTGCCCTTGAAGCTGGGGACTTGCTGGCTGTATGTAGCTCTGGCGCATACGGGTTCGGTATGGCTTCTAATTACAACAGCCGCAACCGTGCAGCTGAGGTTATGGTTGATGGTAACTCTTCTCATCTGATTGGTGAGCGTGAAGAATTAACGCAGCAATGGGCTAGAGAACGCCTACTGCCAAAAGATTAAAGGACCGGCGAGCATGCTATTACGTTTTACTAAAATGCACGGCCTCGGTAACGACTTTATGGTGGTTGACCTTATAAGTCAGCGAGTTCATCTATCACCTGAGCAAATTCGCTATTTAGGTAATCGCAACACAGGGGTTGGGTTTGACCAATTGTTACTGGTAGAAACACCACAGTCACCCGATGTGGACTTTCGCTATCGTATTTTTAATTCTAATGGCACCGAGGTAGAGCATTGTGGAAATGGCGCACGTTGTTTTGCAAAATTTGTACATGATCAACGTTTAACAGGAAAGCGTGACATTTCAGTACAAACCAGCAATGGAAGAATTATGTTAAAGATGCGTGATGATCATGCCGTAGAAGTGGACATGGGAGAACCTGTTTTACAACCAGACCAGGTGCCTTTTGAAGCGACGACTCAAGCACCAAGCTACAGCCTCGAACAAGATGGGCACAACTACACTTTAGGGGTTGTATCGATGGGTAATCCTCATGCTGTTTTGGTGGTTGATGATGTGGCTTCAGCGCCCGTGTTTGAACTGGGCTCTAAATTAGAACAACATCCTCGGTTTCCCAACAAAGCCAATATTGGATTTATGCAAATCATTGACCGCAACACCATTAAGTTGAGAGTATTCGAGCGCGGCGTAGGCGAAACCAAAGCGTGTGGAACGGGTGCCTGCGCAGCGGTTGTGGTTGGCCAGCAACAAGGCTTGTTGGATACTAACGTGACCACTCAACTCACCGGTGGAAATCTGGCCATACAATGGCAAGGGCCAGGCCACCACCTGTTCATGGATGGACCCGCAACTCAGGTGTACGAAGGCCAAATTAAACTATGAGTAATACCGATAAAAATAATGTGACCCATCAAGATAAGCCCATAGATGGGTCTGCTGTGGCCGACTACTTGAGGCAAAATCCTGATTTTTTTAACCAGCGTTCAGAGCTTTTGGCAAGCATCGAGTTAGCCCACAATTGTGGCCAAGCAACGTCACTTATTGAACGCCAAACTCAGGTTATGCGCCAGAAGATACAAGACTACGACATCAGAATGTCTGATGTTTTAGGTACTGCGCGGCGCAATGATGTGCAGTTTGAAAAAACCAAACGCTTAGTTACCGAGTTAGCTGCAGCGACCCATTTGAACGATATTACAGAAGCTTTAAAACAAAGTTTCACCGCAGAGTTTCACTCTGATGCTGTGCAATTGGTGTTGTTCTGTGACCTCAAGAGCCAAGACAACCATGCCAACTTGAGCAGTACTCAAAGCATAGATAACAAAGTTGATCGGGCTCATATTCAAGCCTTAGCAGCAAAAAATTGGGCTTATTGCCAGACCTTTAGTGGCCCTGCTATGGAACAACTATTCCCAAGCTACAAAAAACTTAAGTCGAGTGCGATTGTACCTTTGTATCTGCGCGAAAAGGCGTTAGGAGTCCTCATTATTGCAAGTAACTCTGCGGATCATTACAGCGATCAACTAGATACTTTATTTCTCAACCATGTCGCTGCCGTTGCCAGCCGCTGCCTGGGACGGATGTAGCCCTAACATGGCACATCCTGAGGTTTCGCTTAGCCAAATTGTGCAACAGTACTTAGATTACCTTGCCTATAATAAGCGCTATTCAAAGCATACTATTGATGCTTACCGACGGGATATTCAGCGTCTTGTACAAACCCTCGATGATCATGGGCACAGCCATTGGGCAGAGGCCCAAGCTGACACCATCCGGGCAGCCATGATTGGGGCCAGAAAAACCGGCCTAGCGCCGAAAAGTATTCAGCGTATTTTATCTAGTTGGCGCAGTTTTTTTACCTATTTGTTACAGCAGCGCATGGTTAAACTCAACCCTGTCGAGGGCATTCAAGCCCCTAAGTCGCCACACAAATTACCCAATAGCATAGACCCAGACCAAATGAGTCAAATGCTCAACGCCCCCATTGCATCCGATGATCCCATGGCCCTGCGGGATAAAGCCATGGTTGAACTCACCTATTCTTGTGGTTTGCGTCTGGCAGAATTGGCGAGTCTAAATATTTTTGATATTGATATGAGTGATGCCAGCTTGGTCGTTACTGGTAAGGGCAATAAATCTCGCCAATTACCTATTGGACATTACGCTCTTGCATCTGTGAAGGCGTGGCTGCAACAGCGTCCACAATTAAAATGTTTAGATGCCAATGCTTTATTCATTAACCATCGTGGTCAACGCATGGGAGTCCGAGGCATTCAAATGCGCATGGCTGAGATGGCGGCCTTGCATGGCCAACATATGCATCCACACATGCTGCGCCATTCCTTTGCCAGCCACTTGCTCCAGTCCAGCGGAGATTTGAGAGCTGTGCAAGAATTATTGGGCCATAGCAACATTAGCACAACCCAAATGTACACCCATTTAGACTATCAGCACTTGGCCAAAGTATACGATAAAGCCCATCCCCGTGCTCAAGCTAAGTCTCACCTGAAAGAGAAACCTAAGCATGATTAAAGTAATCACTTTTGATTTAGACGACACCTTGTGGGCCATTGCCCCTGTGATCGATAATGCGAATCGGCGCATGTTGGAGTGGATGAACGAAAACACACCTAAGTTTAACCAAACGTATGATAACCATGGCATAGATCAGTTGAGAGACGAGATCATGGTTAACAATCCTCACCTAACCCATGATTTAAGTCAGATCCGGCTTACCCTGATTCAGCTCGGACTATCCCGCTGTGGTTATATTGCAGCAGCGAGTTTGGCGCAGCAGGCATTTGCCGTATATTTTGCTGCCCGTAATGATGTGGAGCTATTTGCGGGCGCTCTCACTCAACTAAGCGCTCTCAAGCAAAACTATCAAATTGGTGCACTCACCAATGGAAACGCGGATTTAGAGCAAGTGGGCATCGATCACTTATTTGATTTCTATTTCAACTCCGCTCAAATCGGTGTGAGTAAGCCACACCCAGATTTTTTTGCCACCGCATTGGCACACACAGGCCTTGGAGCTGAAAGCTTTATTCATGTGGGTGATCATCCTGAGCACGACATCATCGGTGCCCAAACAGCTGGAATGCGCACTATTTGGATGAATTCGCAGCACATTCCTTGGCCTGCTGGGCAAACTAGGCCATGTGCTGAAATCCAGCATCTTGATCAGTTGAGTGATGCCGTGGCAGATATTCATGCCCGCTGAACACGCCTTTGCACCTTATGTGCGAGCTCTGGGAAAAGGTAAGCTAGGCAGCCGCTCTCTGAGTCAAGATGAAGCTTTTGATGCCATGAGTATGATCTTGCAGCAGCAGGTTGAGCCAGAGCAACTCGGTGCTTTTTTAATGTTACTGCGGGTAAAAGAGGAAACGCCGGCCGAGCTTGCGGGCTTTGTGGCGGCCGTACGCAGTTTTCACAACTATTCATCGGCACAGATCCCTGGCATTGCAGTGGATATTGACTGGTCAAGTTATGCAGGCAAAAAACGTCATTTGCCGTGGTTTTTACTATCGGCACTGACTTTGGCAGGGCAAGGCATTAAAGTGTTTATGCATGGGGCTAGAGGCCACACCCAAGGGCGCATATACAGCGAAGACGTATTACAACAACTTGGTTTTCCTGCAGCCCATGATTGGGATCAAGTTGAAAGCCAGTTATCTAACACTAATTTTAGCTTTATGAGTTTACAGCATCTAAGCCCACCACTAGACCATATTATCAGCTTACGGGCTATGTTCGGACTGCGTTCACCCGTGCATACCTTGACACGCCTACTCAACCCACTAGAAGCCAAACATACCATTGATGGCGTCTTTCACCCCGCCTATGGCCCCCTGCATCAACAAACAGCCATGCTACTAAAACACCCCCGCAGTTTAACCATTCGAGGCGATGGTGGTGAAGCTGAAATCCGCCCCGATAGTGAGTGTGAGCTGCAATGGGTTGATGAGCAAATGAGTAGCCGTCAGATTTGGCAACGGCAGCTCAGTAAACGAGACACTCAAGATCAGCAACTAGATCCAGAGCGTTTGCGGTTGCTTTGGAGAGGCGAATGTGACGAGGCCTATGGCGAAGCCGCAGTGTTGAGTACGTTAGCATGTTGCTTGGTACTTTTAGGTCAGGCGCAGGAGCAAAACGAGGCCTCACACTTGGCAACAATATGGTGGCAAAATAGAAATAAACTGCTTATGTAATATAGTTATAATAAATTAGTTTTTTATAGCTCTTTATTTTTGGTTGTATCGTTTATATAATTGCATTAATATTCCGCTGTTTTTAGGCTGATACTGACAGGCCACATTAAAAGAAGGCGGTATTTGCATGAACAAAGCAATTTATCCAGGCACATTTGATCCGATAACATATGGACACGTTGACCTAATTGAAAGGGCCTCTAAGCTATTTGAAAAAGTGGTAGTTGCAGTTGCTGAAAGCCCCAGTAAACGGCCTATGCTGGATTTAGAAAAGCGCGTGGAGTTAACGCGTACGGTGACAGAACCATTGGGCAATGTAACCGTGATTGGCTTTTCTGGCTTATTAACGGAATTGTTGACTGAGCAAAAGGCAAATATTATTTTGCGTGGCTTAAGAGCCGTGTCTGATTTTGAATATGAATTCCAGTTAGCCAAAATGAATCGTGTGTTAGCGCCTGAGGTAGAAAGTATGTTTTTAACCCCAGCAGAAAAACACTCTTTTATTTCGTCAACCTTAGTGCGCGAAATCGCTTCCTTAGGGGGTGACGTGTCGCACTTTGTCCACCCATTGGTGGCGGAAGAACTCAAGCGTCATTTAAGTAGCTGAAGTAATTAAGCACTGCCAACCGTTATGATCATACCGGTTGGCGTATAAATAGGAAAAGTAACATGTCTCTAATTATTACCGACGACTGCATCAACTGCGATGTGTGTGAACCGGAATGCCCCAACGAGGCTATTTCGCCAGGGGAAGAAATCTACGAAATCGACATGAGCAAATGTACCGAGTGCGTAGGTCACTACGATGAACCTCAATGTGTGGAAGTTTGTCCAGTAGATTGCATCCCTAAAGACCCTGATAATGTTGAGTCTCAAGAGCAACTAATGGACAAATACATTATTCTCACTGCGGCTTAGTTAGAACCCTTGCTCACGTCAGGGTTCTAACGCTGGCAATGCTTACAATAAACTGTACTTCGCTGCCCCAGGCGGCTTTCTATTAGAGGTATGTCACACCTCACACAGCCCTGACCTGTTCGACCATAGACTTGCAGTTGTTGCTTAAAGTATCCAGGTTTCCCTTCGCTGTCGACAAAATCTCTTAACGTAGTGCCTCCCTGTTTTATAGCCGCCGACAGCACTTGTTTGCAGCTTATCACTAGGTTACTTAAACGTGCCGTAGAGATCCTACCTGCTTGACGGTGAGGATTAATGCCAGCCATAAATAGTGCTTCGTTAGCGTAAATATTACCCACCCCAACGACCTTCTTAGAGTCCATGATCAAGCTCTTAATTGCTTGTTTCTTGCCCTTACACACACTCACTAAGTGAGCGGTATGAAAAGCATCAGACAAGGGCTCTGGCCCTAAGCTAGCAAGCAGGGGATGCGCCATTACTGGGTTGTCGTGCCATAAAATACAACCAAAGCGGCGTGGGTCACGATACCTAAGAGTTAGGTCTGAGAAAACTAAGTCTACATGATCATGGTATGCGGGAGGTTCATCATGCGCCACCATGCGCATACTGCCAGTCATACCAAGATGACCAATAATAGCGCCATGATCAAATTCAAAAAGCAAGTATTTGCCTCTTCTGATGACGTGTTTTAAATGCTTACCCACAACTTTACTCGCAAGATCACTTGGCACTGGCCACCGCAAACGAGCATCTCTAACCACTAAATGTTGTAAAGTTTGACCCTCAATATGTGGGCTGATACCCACACGCGTGGTTTCTACTTCAGGTAATTCTGGCATCAATAATTCCCAAACAGTTAACGGGCATATTAAAGAGGCCTATGAAGCCATGAAATATGCGTCATTTCAATGGGCTAGAGCAGTATTTTTATGCTCTTTTGTTGACAGTGTCTATTAAAACGTTATTGTATTAGGGCAATTAAATTAAAGTGTCTTACTTTTTCGTTAGGGAACCCGCATGCTTAAATCTGTAAAAGTTTCAGACTACATGACTCGTCAGCTGATCACCTTTACGGTTGATACCCCGCTATTTGAAGCCATTAACACCTTTTCTAAGCATCAGGTATCTGGTGCACCTGTGGTTGATCAAGCTGGCCAGCTAGTGGGAGTGATGTCAGAAGTTGATTGTCTAAAAGGCATTCTAGTTAAAACCTACCATACGGCTGTGGTGGGCGGAAATGTTGGCGACTTTATGACGACCAACGTTGATACCGTTACAGCCAACACTGATATTATTGCTGTAGCTGAGCAATTTATTCATCGGGGTCGGCGCCGCATCCCTGTCGTTGAGGATGGCAAACTGATTGGTCAGGTAAGCCGTAAGGATATTCTGCGTGCTGTGAACGATTTCATTGCTAAAGAACCCAATTAAGCTAATGAGTACTAAGCCTGATTTATGCTAAAGTAGTGGATTGAGTTTAGATACTTCTCTCGGTTAAACCGTCCTATGAGCCGCCTCCACAACAAACATATTATTCTTGCCATAACGGGTGGCATTGCAGCCTATAAAAGTGCTGAACTGGTGCGCCTGCTGATTAAGGCGGGGGCGCAAGTGCAAGTGGTCATGACCTCGGGAGCAACTGAGTTTATTACCCCACTCACCCTGCAAGCGCTGTCTGGTAACCCAGTTCATCAGCACTTGCTTAACCCCCAAGCCGAAGCAGGCATGGGTCACATCCAACTTGCCCGCTGGGCAGACGTGTTGCTCATAGCCCCTGCCAGTGCTAACGTTATGGCACGTTTAGCCCAAGGTCAGGCTGATGATCTACTGACGACTCTATGTTTGGCAACCCATGCCCCTATCCTAATGGCCCCAGCCATGAACCAAGCGATGTGGCAGGACCTAGCCACCCAAGATAATCTAAAAACTCTTTTGGCAAGAAGTTTCCAAGTCCATGGGCCGGCTGATGGAGAGCAAGCTTGTGGCGATATCGGGGCGGGTCGAATGCTCGAACCTAATGCGTTAGTCCGCGCAATTAGTGAGCAGTTTGAGCAAGGCCTGTTAAGCGACAAAACAGTGGTGATTACCGCAGGTCCTACTCGAGAGGCTATTGACCCCGTGCGCTATCTCAGTAACCATAGCTCAGGTAAAATGGGTTACGCCTTAGCATGTAGCGCCCGAGATCAGGGTGCAAAGGTCATTCTTATTAGTGGCCCTACCCATCTGCAACCGCCTGAAGATGTCACTTTCATTGCCATAGAAAGTGCCCAAGACATGCTTGAAGCTAGTCTAAATGTGGGCGCAGAGGCTGATTACTTTATTGCTGCCGCTGCGGTGGCAGACTATCGCCCTATCATAGTGTCAGAACAGAAACTTAAAAAGCGTGATGCCGATCATGAACTGACCTTAGAGTTAACACAGAACCCCGATATATTAGCCACGATGGTGCACCAACACAGCCATGCAATTCATGTTGGTTTTGCTGCTGAAACCGAAGCATTAATTCACCATGGACAAAATAAACTTAAGCGCAAAGGGGTACAGATGATCATTGCCAATGACGTTTCTAATACCCGCATTGGTTTTAACAGTGACAATAACCAAGTGAGCTTAATCACTGCTAGCGGTGTAGAGAATTTACCCTTATTATCCAAACAACAATTGGCTAACCAATTGATAATAGCCATTTCAAACATTCCTAAAAAGGCATAAAGCATATGACTCATCGCCCACAATTAGCTGTTAAAATACTTGATCCACGCGTGGGACGTGACATTCCTTTACCCACTTATGCGACAACTGGCTCTGCTGGTATGGATTTACGAGCTTGTATTGATACAGCCATTACACTTCATCCAGCCCAAACAGAGTTGATACCCACAGGTATGGCTATTCATATTGAAGACCCCAATCTATGTGCAATGTTGCTGCCAAGATCTGGGCTTGGTCACAAGCATGGTGTCGTGCTGGGTAATTTAGTGGGGCTTATTGATTCAGACTATCAAGGACAGCTCATGGTATCCTGCTGGAATAGGGGTTCAACACCCTTCGTTATTGAACCTGCAGAGCGTATCGCCCAAATGGTGCTCGTGCCTGTGGTGCAAGCCCAACTCACTATTGTCGATGATTTTGATGCCAGCCTTCGAGGAGAAGGTGGTTTTGGACATTCTGGCCGCCAATAGTAACCACCACTGATAAAGGACACTGACAACATGGATCGTTTGCGATACCAGCCACCGCACCCCCTTACTACTGAAATTTTTCGCGCCTACGATATCCGCGGTATTGTTGACAAACAACTGAGCGACGCAATGCTCTACCATATCGGCTTAGCCGTGGGCACACAGGTAAAACGCAATGGTGAAGACAGTATCGCGGTGGGTGCTGATGGCCGCCTATCCAGCCCTAGGCTGAGCCAAGCATTAATGGCAGGCTTAGCTGATACAGGGTGTAGGGTTTTTAATCTAGGGGCTGTGCCTACGCCAGTATTATATTTTGCAGTTAAAACTTTAGGGACTAAATCGGGTATTATGCTGACGGGTAGCCACAACCCCTCAAACTATAACGGCTGTAAAATTGTCATTGGTGGTCACACTCTAGCTAACGACAGTATTATCGCTTTGTATGACCTTATCAAATTACAAGACTATGAACTTGGCATAGGTGCAATCGAAGAACATATTATTGATCAAGTCTATCAAGATCGAATTGACCGTGATGTAAAGTTAGCAAGACCTTTAAAAGTTGTATTAGATGCTGGCAATGGCATTGCGGGTGATATTGCACCCAAGTTATTCCAGCAGTTAGGATGTGACGTGATTCCACTATTTTGTGAAGTCGATGGCAACTTTCCCAATCATCATCCTGATCCTGGTAAACCTGCTAATTTAGTTGATCTGCAAGCTGCAGTTGCCAAACATAAGGCAGATATTGGCCTTGCGTTCGATGGTGATGGCGATCGGGTAGGGGTAGTTACTGAAACGGGGCAAATGATATACCCTGATAAACTGCTCATGCTTTTTGCAGAGGATGTGATAAGCCGCAATCCACAGGCCGAAATCATTTATGATGTCAAGTGCACTCGCTTGCTGGAACCGTTTATCCGCAGCAAAGGGGGCGTGCCCACCATGTGGAAAACAGGACACTCACTGATCAAAAGCAAGATGATTGAAACCGGTGCCTTACTGGCCGGTGAAATGAGTGGGCACATCTTTTTTAAAGAACGATGGTATGGATTCGACGATGGCATTTATAGTGCTGTGCGTTTGTGTGAAATATTGGCCAGCACTAGTGAATCCGCAAGCGCTATGTTCAGACGCTTCCCAGAGGATGTCAGTACCCCAGAAATTAATATTCAGGTCACAGAAGATGAAAAGTTTGATTTGGTGGCACAGCTACAAAGGGCTCATTTCCCAACCGGTAAAGTGTCTACTATTGATGGTATCCGTGTGGATTATATAGACGGTTGGGGACTCGTTAGAGCATCAAACACGACGCCGGTGTTAGTGCTAAGATTTGAAGGACAAAACCAATCTGTATTGCAGCGGATTAAAGAGGAGTTTCAACATCATTTATATGCTGTTGATACCAAACTTACCGTACCGGACTATTAACTATGACACTCGATCGAAAAGCGGCCATCAACGTTGCCCAAGTATTAAGTGAGGCCTTGCCCTATATTCAGCGTTTTACGGGTAAGACCATCGTCGTCAAATTCGGTGGCAACGCCATGATTGACGAAGACCTTAAGAATAGCTTCGCGCGTGACATTGTGATGATGAAACTCGTAGGCATGAACCCTGTTGTCGTGCATGGTGGTGGACCCCAAATTGGTGATCTACTCACTAAACTCAATATTGAGTCTCACTTTGTCAATGGCATGCGTGTCACTGATACTGCCACCATGAATGTGGTAGAAATGGTGCTGGGTGGTTCAGTCAACAAAGACATTGTTAATCTCATCAATAAAAATGGTGGTCAAGCGATCGGTTTAACGGGTAAAGATGGAAAACTGATCCAAGCTAAACAATTGAAGGTCACCCATCAGACTCCAGAGATGTTGGCTCCTGAAATTATTGATATTGGTCACGTGGGCGAGGTCAGTGCCATCAATACTGACGTGCTAGATATGTTGCGTAACAGTGATTTTATTCCTGTAATCGCCCCCATAGGAGTGGACGAAGAGGGCAATTCATATAATATAAATGCTGATTTAGTTGCTGGTAAAGTCGCAGAGATCCTGCAAGCTGAAAAACTCATGCTACTCACTAACACCGCAGGACTACTGGATAAAAAAGGCAACTTATTGACTGGCTTGTCGACTGAGCAGGTCGATGACTTGATTGCTGATGGCACCATTTATGGTGGCATGCTACCTAAAATTGCTTGTGCCTTAGATGCCGTAAAAGGCGGTGTAAAGCGGGCTCATATTATTGATGGTCGTGTGAATCATGCAACCCTATTGGAAGTTTTTACTGATCAAGGTGTAGGTACCCTCATTACGGGTGCCAACGATAACCATACCACTCTATAAAGAAGCCACAACCCAATGACGACTGAAGCTAAAATATCTCGTAAACAACACATCTTACACGCTCTAATGGAAATGTTAGAGGACCCCAACATGCGTATTACAACCGCTGCGTTGGCGAAGCGTGTGGGTGTCTCTGAGGCGGCCTTGTACCGACATTTTGCGAGTAAGGCACAAATGTTTGATGCCCTCATTGAATTTGTAGAAGAAACACTTTTTAGCCGAGCAAAGTTGATCCAACAGCAAGAATTAACTGCCATAAGCCAGTGTCAGCAGATTCTCACACTGCTACTCACGTTTGTTGAGCGCAATGCTGGTGTCAGCCGCATTTTAACAGGTGAAGCCCTAATGGGGGAAAATGAACGTTTAGGCAACCGCGTTAATCAGTTGTTTGAAAAATTAGAAACCCAGCTTAAACAGATTCTCAGAGAAGCAGAGATGCGTGAGGGCCTGCGCACTAAAGATACCCCAGCCAACAGTGCCAACTTACTAATGGCCATAGCAGAGGGCCGTATTCGCCAATACAGCCGCACCAATTTTCGCCATAAACCAACCATGGCTTGGGCAGACCAATGGGCCATACTCAGTCAGAGCATCATGCGTTGATGCTGCAAGGCCCACTCAGGTCTGTCAACTCAATACTTATGCCCCAAAGTCTTTACGATACTGCACCATTGCATCAATTTGTGGTTGCTCGTAACCCGTTTCTTGTAAGTATTCCAACACGTGATCAAAACTGATAATACTCACAACTTGCATCGCAAAGTCCCGTTCAACTTCTTGTATAGCCGATAACTCCCCTTGCCCCTTTTCCATACGATCAATGGCAATTAAGGTTGCCACAGGTATGGCATTGTGGGCTGCTATAATGGTCATTACTTCGCGAATAGCAGTGCCCGCAGTAATGACATCGTCTACAATCACAACCCGGCCTTTGAGTGCTGCTCCAACAAGAGAACCACCTTCCCCGTGAGCTTTTGCTTCTTTGCGATTAAAGGCGTAGGGCATATCGATACCGTGAGATTCACTCAAGGCGACTGCCATAGAGGTGGCTAAAGGTATTCCTTTGTAAGCTGGACCTAAGATAACGTCACACTTGATACCCGATTGCACCAATGCTTGAGCAAAATATTGACCTAATCGAGCCAAAGCTGAACCCGTGTTAAACAGGCCAAAGTTAAAATAGTAAGGGCTTAGACGACCAGACTTTAAGGTGAACTCGCCAAACCGCAAAACATTGCGCTCGATAGCAAATTCTATAAATTCTCTTTGGTAATCTTTCATACGCACCTTTTACTCATTGGAGGCTAATTTTAACTGCCAATATTATACACCAGAGCCCACTTTTAGGTGACGTAAATATGAGTAAATCTGTTATCAACCCCCACTCACTTATGGGCCAAAAGTGAAGACCGTGTTATCATTGTCAGTAAATAACTCAATGACTTCCTAATGCGAATTTGCAAGCCTTTATTTTGGCTTGCTACGCCAGTGACGAAACAACACCCATGCGTATTATTACTTTAAATGTCCAAGGTTTGCGCCAAGCAGCTGAACGTGGCCTTTTTGATTGGATGGTAACCCAAAACGCCGACGTGGTGTGCTTGCAGGATATCCGTGAAAAGGATTATCAACTCGATGAGCCATTATTTCACCCCGAAGGCTGGTACGCATATTTTTTTGATGCCTTTGAAGATGGCTATAGTGGTACCGCTATATATAGCCGCCATCAACCCAAAGCAGTCATGACAGGCTTAGGGTTCAGTGGCTGTGACTTTGAAGGTCGCTTTATTCAAGCCGACTTCGAACGTATTAGTGTGGCCTCCATTTCTGTGCCTTCTGGCCTGGGCGATGACAACAAGCAAGATGCTAAAAATGAATTCATGGAGCAGTTCAGCAATCACTTGCGAAAAACTTTGCGCAAACGTCGGGATTTTATTTTTTGTGGCACAATAAATTCAGCACACAAACCTGAAGATCTATCTGGCTGGTATGTAAACCAAAAAAATTCTGGTTTTTTACCAGAAGAGCGTGAAGTCCTAGATGAGATATTTTTCCAAATGGAATTTTGTGATGCCTTCCGGCAGGTTAACAAAAATGAACGTCAATTCACTTGGTGGCCAGACTACAACAGGGCATTTAAGCTCAACGAGGGCGCTCGGCTGGATTATCAAATCACCACACCTAACTTACGCCATCATGTGCGTAACGCCGGTATTTTTCGGGAGCAGCGCTTCTCTAACCACGCGCCCTTGATTATTGATTACACCTGCGACTTGTAAGACGTGGCAATGTCTGGAACTTTAGACACCGCCATCTCACGTTGCTTCAGCGATTATTGAACCTTTATTAGTCTGCCAAGGCTGCAGTTTGTAAAGCGGTGATCTCCGTGATGCCTTTGCGAGCTAAAGCCAACATTGCCATCATTTGTTCCTGTGTGTATGGCGCCCCTTCTGCAGTGCCTTGCACTTCAATAAAGCCGCCATCTGCGGCCATCACTACATTCATATCCGTTTCAGCCTTTGAATCTTCGTCATAATCCAAATCAAGTACTGGCTCATCTTTATATATACCCACGGAAATAGCCGCAATCTGACGCTTAAGAGGATTACCTCTCATGGCCCCATTTTTATCTTTTTTAAGGACATTAATCGCATCTACCATGGCGATATAAGCTCCAGTGATGGACGCTGTGCGGGTACCACCATCAGCCTGCAATACATCACAATCTAGGGTAATGGTGTTTTCGCCTAGTTTCTCTAGATTCAGTGACGCACGCAGAGATCGGCCAATTAAACGTTGGATTTCCAAAGTACGTCCACCTTGCTTGCCTCGAGCAGCTTCACGACCATTTCGAGTGTGAGTGGCGCGCGGCAACATACCGTATTCAGCGGTCACCCAACCACTGCCAGAGCCTCTTAAAAACCTAGGAACACCCCGTTCTACAGTGGCTGTGCAAAGCACACGGGTGTCTCCAAACTCAATTAATACCGAGCCTTCCGCATGCTTGGTAAAGCCACGGGTAATTTTAATGTCCCGCAGTTGATCTTTGTCACGACCACTGGGGCGGACAAAATCGAGTTTGAGATCCTTGAGCTGATCGGTAATGGAGGATGTCATGAGTAACCTTTTTCATTAATGATTAAGCCCTATTTTAATCCAGTTGAGCACAGATAACACCTAGCATTTAACAGTTAACTCGCAAACTAATAATACCAGTCAACCAATTCGTGCCCACAGTTAGGCTGACATTCGGTGTAAGCTTGCCTATAATCATGGGCTGTCGAATTATATTTACAGCCGTGGTCCAATCATGTCCAATACTTTTGGTGCCCTCTATATCCTTTCTGCGCCTTCAGGTGCAGGTAAAACGAGCTTAGTAAAAGCGCTCTTGGCTCAAGATGACCAGGTTTGTGTGTCTGTGTCCCACACTACGCGGGCCATCAGACAAGGCGAACGAGAAGGTGTGGACTATAATTTTGTTGGCCAAGAAGACTTTTCTCGATTGGTGGAGCAGCAGCAAATGTTAGAGTACGCCACTGTTTTTCAAAATAGCTATGGTACCTCTAGGCAGTGGGTTCAAACTAGCCTTGAACAAGGTCAAGATGTGATCTTAGAAATTGATTGGCAAGGTCGCGACCAAGTGCTGGGTATTTTTCCACATGCTGTTGCCATTACCATACTACCTCCGTCTCAAGTAGCGTTACAAAAACGATTACATGGTAGGGGCACCGATAGTGATGTCATTATTGCCCAACGTATGGCAGAAGCTCAGAAAGAAATTAGTCAATACGCTGGTAGTCACTATTTGGTGATCAACGATGACTTTAACCAGGCTTTAGCTGATTTACAGTGCATTGTTGCCTGCCGACGCCTAAAAACCCCTCAACAAGCAGTTAATCACCACCAATTACTGGTTGAACTCTTGTCAACAGGTGACTAAGTTTTGTAAACTAGCTCGTCTGATTTGCGGCCCATAATAGAAGCCGATTTTGTATTGATTATAAATAACAGGTAACCCACATGGCTCGCGTAACCGTAGAAGATTGTTTGGAAAACGTTGACAACCGCTTTGAGCTCATCATGGTGTCCACTAAACGTGCTCGCCAACTCGCAACAGGCGGCAAAGAAGCCCATATTGAATGGGAAAATGATAAGTGCACAGTAGTCGCTTTGCGCGAGATTGCCGAAGGCTACATTAACGCTAGTATCTTGGACGATCACGACGAGATCAATCAACAGTTTGCTGAGGCCCCAGCGGATCAAGAAGTGCTTGATGAGGTGACGCAAACGGTTGCTGAAGTCAGCGAAGCACAAGTGCAAGGTAACCCTGATATCGACGAGTAATTATTTGGCTATTAATAAAGCCATAGCTTGTCCCAAAAAAAAGAGCCAAGAGGCTCTTTTTTTTACATTTTTGTTAATAGATTCAACAAAGTTGCAACAAAGCTGCCCCATTTGTATCATTTTTCAGTTACCATGGAACCATGAACCAAAACGGATGCTAAATTATGCCTACCATTGACGCCCTCGCAGAGCGTCTCGACGAATACCTTGAACCCGCACAGGTGAAAGCAGTTCGGCGGGCATACTATTATGCCGAGCAGGCCCATGATGGCCAAATGCGCAAAAGTGGTGAAGCCTATGTGTCTCATCCCTTAGCCGTAGCAAGCATTCTTAGTAGTATGCACATGGATCATGAAAGCCTCATGGCAGCTATGCTACATGACGTGATTGAAGATACCCAAGTTGATAAACAAGGTCTTGAAGACCAGTTTGGAATCACTGTTGCCAACTTAGTTGATGGCGTCAGCAAACTCACCCATTTGGAATTTAAGACTCGCGCCGAAAGCCAGGCCCACAATTTTCAAAAAATGGCCATTGCTATGGCCAAAGATATTCGCGTTATATTAGTAAAACTGGCTGACCGTCTACACAACATGCGCACCATTGGTGCCATGCGCCCTGATAGCCGCCGCAGGATTGCCAAAGAAACGACTGATATTTATGCGCCCATTGCTGGCCGACTGGGTATGCACGATCTAAAAATAGAGCTAGAAGACTTAGCCTTTGCAGCCTACCACCCTATGCGGTATCGACATATAAAGGCAGCGGTAGCAGCGGCTCGTGGAGAACGCAAAGCCCTATTGCAACAAGTACAGATTGCCCTAGAGGATTGTTTAGATCACGATGAACTGCCCGGTCTGATCGGTGGTCGCCAAAAGCATTTAGCTGGCATCTACAATAAGATGCGCGAACAGAGCAAATCTTTTCGTGAAATTATGGATGTGTTTGCCTTTCGTATTGTCACGAACGAGGTAGACACCTGCTACCGTATCTTGGGTGCAGTGCACCACCTCAACCTTTATCGTCCCGTGCCCGGGCGTTTTAAAGACTATATTGCAATCCCTAAGTCTAACGGTTACCAATCCCTCCATACCACGCTTTATCGTGCTGGCTCAGGGGTACATACCCCTATAGAAATACAGATCCGCACCAAAGAAATGGACGATATTGCTAATCATGGTGTGGCGGAGCACTGGTTCTATAAAAACACCAACAGCCGTGCTCAAAGAGCCCATAATAGTGCCCAACAGTGGATCCAAGAGCTGGTAGAAATGCAAAAACGCTCTGGCAACGCCATGGAGTTTATTAACCACGTGAAGCACGATTTATTCCCAGACGAAGTTTATGTATTTTCACCTAAAGGTGGCGTATTTTCATTACCTGCCGGAGCCACTCCTATTGATTTTGCTTACGCAGTGCATACCGACATTGGTAATACCTGTATCGCTTGCCGCATCAATCGACGCCTAGCACCATTGAGCCAAAAGTTGGATAGTGGTGACACCATTGAAATTGTCACCACTGCCAGTGCTAAGCCCAATATGAGCTGGCTCAATTTTGTGGCTACAGCGAAGGCGAGTAGTAACATCCGCCACTACTTGAAACACCAAGCCACTGACGATGCTGTCAACTTGGGACGTCGCTTACTTAATCAAGAGTTAAGTATTAACGCTTTAAGCCTAGAAACCATAGACTCAGTTCGACTAGAGGGCTACATTAGCCAGCATGCGCTCACTGACCTAAACATTTTACTGGCCGAAATTGGCTCTGGTAAACGTTTGGCATACATCGTTGCCAACGCTTTGAGCCAAGAAAACTCTGATATAGACGGGCAAAATAGTGGTATTGGGCCGATGGAGATTCATGGAACTGAAGGCATCATGATTCGTTATTCACGATGTTGTCGACCTATTCCTGGGGATAGTATTGTTGGTCATATAAATGCAGGTCATGGCATAGCAGTCCATCGAAATTTTTGTAACAACATTCAAGATATTGGCCGAGACAAAGACAAGACTTTGGCCTTAGTCTGGGCAGAAACAGGCGATCGTGACTTTGATGTGTGCCTTGAGATTGAAGTCTCTGCAAGCCGAGGCATTATTGCCAGTCTCGCTACCAGTGCTGCCAAAGATAATGCCAATGTTGAGAAAATTGACGTGGATGAAAAAGATGCACGCCTGTCCGTAGTCAACTTAGAAATTTCGGTACTCAATCGAGTTCATTTAGCCCAAGTGATTAAGTCTATGCGTAAAATTCCAGGCGTTATTCGGCTTAATCGCACCTAAAGGGTTAACGCCATGGACTTAACACAACTCAATGGTGTAGGCCCGGCACTTGCCACTAAATTGGATAAGCTTGGATTGCGCAACGTTGAAGATCTTTTGTTTCATTTGCCGATCCGTTATCAAGATCGCACGCGCCTCGTTCCACTGCATGCCCTGAGGCCTAAAACGGCTTGTTTAGTAGAGGGGCAAATTACCAGCTCGTCTCTACAACGCGGGCGCCGTGTCAGCTTACGAGTGATTATTAGCCAAAATGGGGCTAGCCTTAGTCTGCGGTTTATTCACTTTCACGCCCACCAAGCAAAGAGCTTTACTAATGGCCGCAACGTCCGCTGCTTTGGTGAACTCAGACCTAGCCCTCAGGGGTTAGAAATGGTGCACCCTGAATATGTGCTGTTCGATGATGTCCCCCCTTCTTTAGCAGATCAGTTAACCCCTATTTACCCAACCACTGAAGGTCTAAGCTTAACTCGAATGGGGCAATTGATTGCATTAGCGTGGCAGCAACTTGAGAAAGGCAGTCTCATACTCCATGAACTGCTGCCCCAGCAACCCATTAACCAATATCAATTACCCAGCTTGCAGGAGAGTTTAAGGCAGTTGCATTATCCAACTGTGCATGCAGATCTGCACCAGCTTCAAGATCAAGTCTCTCCAGCGAAATTAAGGTTGGTACTGGAAGAATTAATTGCTCATCAACTCACTCTGAAGCGAGCCAAACAGCAGAATCAAAGACTGCCTGCACCCACGCTAGCCCTAAGCAAGCACTTAGAACAAGGGTTGATTAAAAATCTACCCTTTGAACTCACCGGCGCCCAACAAAGAGTGTGGCAGGAAGTCGCCATGGACCTTACAACGCCAGTACCTATGGTTAGAATGGTGCAAGGCGACGTGGGGTCTGGTAAAACTGTGCTGGCTGCTCTCGCAGCTTGCAGGGCTGTTGATCATGGCTGCCAGGTGGCCGTATTAGCGCCGACAGAAATTTTAGCAGAACAACACTTTCACACTTTTAGCCACTGGCTGGAGCCCCTTGGTATTAATGTGGTGTGGCTAACGGGTAAACAAAAGGCGCAAGTAAAACGTCAATCTCTGGTGGCTATAGCCTCTGGCGAGGGGCAGGTCATCGTGGGCACTCATGCCCTCTTTCAAGAGGCTGTTGAGTACCAACATTTAGGTCTAATCATCATTGATGAACAGCACCGCTTTGGTGTGGCCCAACGCCACAGTCTGGTCAAAAAAGCACCGCTAGGCAGGGGCCTGCACCAGCTAGTAATGACAGCCACTCCAATCCCACGCACGCTAGCTATGAGTGTCTATGGTGACCTTGATCATTCGTTAATTGATGAACTGCCCCCTGGACGTAAGCCCATTAATAGCGTGCTACTCAATAATATTAAACGGGCCGAAGTTATTGAGCGTATTCATTTAGCCTGCAATAGCGGCCAGCAAGTGTATTGGATCTGCCCACTTATAGAAGCCTCAGAAGTATTGCAATGTGAGGCTGCACAAGACACCGCGGCGCTGCTTACCCAGCAACTTAATAATATCAAAGTAGGTTTAGTGCATGGCCGCTTAAGCGGTACTGAAAAGGCCGAGGTAATGGCTCAGTTTAAGGCAGGTGATATTCAGTTGTTGGTCGCCACAACTGTGGTTGAAGTCGGTGTTGACGTGCCCAATGCTAATCTAATGGTCATTGATAATGCAGAGCGTTTGGGTTTAGCTCAATTACACCAATTACGCGGCCGCGTGGGTCGTGGGCAAGTCCAGAGTCATTGCTTATTCATGTACCAAGCTCCATTATCAGCAATGGGCAGAGAGCGCTTAGACATCCTGCGTCAATCTAATGACGGCTTTGTAATTGCCGAAAAAGATCTTCAGTTACGGGGTCCTGGCGAGGTTCTGGGCACGCGACAAGCGGGTGCTGTTGGCTTGAGAATTGCAGACTTGATGCGCGATGCTCATCTGCTACCAGAGGTGAAAGTTATTGCTGAAGGCTATACAAACTATCCACACAAGACTGAAAAAATCATATCAAGATGGGTAGGGGAAAATCGAGCCTTCGCCAAGGTATAACCTAGGCGAAGCTAATAAGTAATATATCAACCATAATTGCATACATTTTGCATATTAAGTGCCTTTATGACCTTGAATCGTCTTATATTTGCCAAGTATTGGTTTTAGCGGTTTACAAACGGGCCAAGTTTTCCTATCATCCACCTTCTGAACTGTGTTTATAATCTGCGTGAATACAAAGGTTCCTTAATCTCCAAGTTCAGTGCTAACAATAAAAATATTTTTATAATTTGCTGCACTAAAAATACCAAGCCCTTAGGAGGCTTCTTACTATGAAACTAATTAATAAAGTTTTAACTGGCATGGCACTAACAGCTATGACTGCAACAGCTGCCCAAGCTTCTACTCTTGAAGATGTGCGTGCTGCTGGCGAACTAAAATGTGTTGTAACGACTGGCTTGGCTGGTTTTGCTGCACCTGATGCGAATGGCCGCTGGGAAGGTTTTGATGCCGACTTCTGTCGTGCTGTCGCTGCTGCCGTTTTAGGTGATGGCGATAAGGTTAAATTCGTACCTTCTACGGGCAAGACTCGCTTTACCATGTTGAATTCGGGTGAAGGTGACATCTTGTTCCGTAACACCACAGAAACCCTTAGCCGTGACGTTGACTTGAAGCTAAGCTTCTTGCCCGTTAACTTCTACGATGGTCAGGGCTTTATGGTTCCTGCATCTTTAGGCGTTAACTCTGCCCTTGATTTAGATGGTGCTTCTGTATGTATCCAAACGGGTACAACGACAGAATTGAACCTAGCTGACTACTTCCGTGCCAATGGCATGTCGTACGAGCCCGTTCCAATTGAAACTAACGAAGAAGGCTTTACTAACTACGTTGCTGGCCGTTGTGATGTTTACACAACCGACGCTTCAGGTTTAGCATCGACCCGCGCTAAGTTTGATGATCCTACTCAGCACGTTGTATTGCCTGAAATCATCTCTAAAGAGCCTCTAGGTGGCGCTGTTCGTCATGGCGATGACCAGTGGCATGACATTGGTAAGTGGGTTGTGAATGCCTTGATCAATGCTGAAGAAATGGGTGTTAATCAAAAGAACGCGATGAACCTTGCTGCAAACGCACCTGGTAACAACCCAGGCATCAACCGCTTGGTGGGTACTGAAGGTTCTATGGGCGCAATGCTAGGTTTAGATGCAAAGTGGGCTGCACGTGCTATCGCACAAGGTGGTAACTACGGCGAAATCTACGAGCGTAATGTTGGTCCAAACACTCCATTAGAGATTGGACGTGGTTTGAACAACTTGTGGAACAACGGTGGTGTTCTCTACGCTGCTCCAATTCGTTAATTAGCACGAATTGACTAGTCTAAACTGGGGTGCTTCGGCACCCCAGTTCATATCTGGAACTAAATAATCTAGGGTTGCTACACCTCTGATTGTGATCAAAAGTTAAGCCCCAAAGGCGTGCTTAATGGTTGATATCTATGTAGCACAGGTTAACCTATGAGTACACCGACGCCGAATACCAATGCTTTAGTCCGCGCCTGGTATGACAAAGAAACCCGTTCAGTCATTGTGCAAATTATCGCTGCTGCACTGATTCTTTCATTTTTCGCCTTTATTATTAATAACGCTGTAGTTAACTTATCCAACATTGGCAAAGACATCAATTTTAGCTTCTTATGGGATAATGCCAGTTATGACATCAACCAGCACTTAATTGAATACAGTTCCACCTCTAGTCACTTTAGGGCTATGATTGTGGGTCTGATTAACACTCTCCTCGTTGCCGTTGCCGGTATTGTGCTTGCCACGATTCTCGGTTTTATTCTAGGCGTTATGCGTTTATCAAGAAACTGGTTAACTCAAAAAATTGCCTACGTTTATATTGAATATATGCGCAACGTTCCAGTTTTACTGCATATCTTGCTTCTACATGGTCTAATTGTAAGCTCGCTGCCACGCCCAAAAGGTTCTTATAATTTTGGCGATACCTTTTTCTTAAACAATCGTGGTTTTCAAATGCCCAGCCCTGAGTTCCAGTCTTTATTTTGGATCGTGGGTGGCTTTGTGGTTGCTGGCTTGGCTTTTGCTTGGTGGTTTAGCCGCTACGCAAAAAATGTCCAAGACACAACGGGTAAGGCATACCCAGTGGCTCTCATTAATTTAGCAGCTATCCTATTGATGCCCTTAGTTGTTTATTTTGCTTTAGGCAGTCCTATTGAATGGGATGTACCCGCATTAAAAGGTTTTAACTTTAAAGGTGGTATGGTGGTGCGTCCTGAATTTATCGCACTATGGCTCGCTTTGTCTCTTTACACAGCCGCCTTTATTGGCGAAATCGTGCGTGCAGGCATCGTCGCCATTGATCATGGACAGACTGAGGCAGCCCAGGCTTTGGGGATTTCTAACAGTCGAGTGCTGAAGTTGGTGGTGATTCCACAAGGATTGCGAGTGATTATTCCACCCCTAACGAGTCAATATTTGAACCTAGCTAAGAATTCATCCTTGGCCTTGGCTATTGGTTATATGGATATCGTGGCCACCATTGGCGGTATTTCTCTTAATCAAACAGGCCGAGAAATGGAATGTATGCTCATAGTGATGGCAATTTATTTGATTATTTCCTTACTCATATCCTCTGGTATGAACTGGTACAACGATCGCATTAGGCTAGTGGAACGTTAAGGTATAAATGACTATGACTAAACAAACTTATGCACCAGGTACCCACCCTAGCCTGCCCGCACCTACCAGCACCACTGGTTTAATATACTGGTTAAGGGTAAATTTATTTTCTTCAGTGGCTAATTCCATCATCACTTTGGTGTCCCTTTATCTTTTGTACTTAGCCCTGCCAGCGTCTATTAATTGGCTTTTCTTAGACGCTACTTATATCGGTGAAACACGTAAAGACTGTGCTCCCAATGGAGCCTGCCTAGCTTTTATTGGAGAGCGTTTTAACCTCTTTGTATATGGTTTTTACCCCGAGCACCTGCGCTGGCGTGTTGACCTTGCCACTATCTTACTTGCCGTTGCCGGTGCAGCAGTCTTATGGGACAACATACCTGCGCGCAAATATATGCTGCGGTTTGCCTTAATTTACCCCTTTATTGGTGCTTGGTTACTCAGTGGCGGCTTTGGCTTAGAGCATGTTGGAACACACCTATTTGGTGGCCTCATGCTCACGCTAACGATTGGCGTGACTGGCATTGTGTGTTCTTTACCCATAGGCATTTTACTGGCCTTGGGACGCCAATCTAATCTACCTATTATCAAATATTTTTGTATTGGATTTATTGAATTCATCCGTGGCGTGCCTCTGATCACTCTTTTATTTGTGGCTTCCACCATGTTGAGCTACTTTTTACCTCCTGGCACTACCTTCGACTTGTTAATGCGAGTTCTCATTATGGTAACTTTGTTCTCTTCAGCCTACATGGCTGAAGTCATACGTGGTGGCTTACAGGCATTGCCAAAAGGACAATTAGAAGCAGCAGAGTCCCTCGGCTTAAACTACTCTCAAGCCATGCGCTTCATTATTTTGCCACAGGCTTTAAAAATCTCCATCCCAGGTATCGTCAATACCTTTATTGGTTTATACAAAGACAGTACATTGGTCATCGTCATCGGCTTATTGGACCCCCTCGGTATTGGTAGGGCGTCCGTAGCAGACTCAGCGTGGTTAGGCTTATCTACTGAAGTGTACCTTTTCGTTGCTATTTTCTTCTTTATCTCGTGTTTTGGTATGGCTCGTTACTCGCTTTATTTAGAGAACAAGCTCAATACTGGCCACAAGCGGTAACCACTAATTTTAAGAGTTTAAGAACATGTCAGAATCAAAAAGTAAATTGAATAACGATCTGTGTATTGAAATTCGTAACATGAATAAATGGTATGGCGACTTCCACGTGCTCAAAAACATTAATCTTGAGGTCACTCGGGGTGAAAAGATTGTTATTTGTGGTCCTTCCGGATCTGGAAAATCGACCATGATTCGGTGTATTAACCGATTAGAGGAACATCAACAGGGTGACATCGTTGTTGATGGCACTGAGTTAACAAACGACCTAAAGAACATTGATGCTGTGCGTCGTGAAGTGGGGATGGTATTTCAACACTTTAACTTGTTCCCACATCTAACGGTCTTAGAAAACTGTACTTTAGCACCAATTTGGGTTCGTCAAACTCCCAAGGCTGAGGCCGAAGCGACTGCGATGGAGTTTCTAGAACGAGTTAAAATTCCTGAGCAAGCCAACAAATACCCAGGACAGCTTTCAGGTGGCCAACAGCAGCGAGTGGCAATTGCCCGCTCTTTGTGTATGCGCCCCAACATTATGTTATTTGATGAGCCCACATCGGCGCTAGACCCAGAGATGATCAAGGAAGTGCTCGATACCATGGTTTCGTTAGCTGAAGAAGGTATCACTATGTTGTGTGTGACCCACGAAATGGGCTTTGCCAAGCAAGTTGCAGACCGAGTGATCTTTATGGACGAAGGTGAGATCATTGAGTCCAATACGCCCCATGAATTCTTTGATAATCCACAACATGACCGTACCAAGTTGTTCTTGAGTCAGATTTTAGGTCATTAAAACAGCCTTAGACTCGTGCTCACCTTCTGGTGGGCACCAAAAGGTTGCTTTTCTATTGCTTTTTTCTGCGTCTTTTAAATTATGTCGTTGCAACAACACCTTGCCATTATTGAACAACAATTAGGGCGTCCACCAAGAGCCTTAAAGGCCATCGCTGCGAGTTCTAACAGTGGTGTTCCCTTGGTGCTAAAAATGCACCCCCTAATGGACAACAAACCTTTTCCAACCTTATATTGGTTGAGCTCAAAAGATCTGCACAAAGCCATTAGCCAGATAGAAATGACGGGCATGGTCAAACAACTTGAACAACAACTGCAAGACGACTCAAAGTGGATGGCGGCCTACCAAGAAAATCAAAGAGCCTATGTGGCTGAACGCTGGGCTAATTGTTCTGCCCAAGACCTAAAGCAACTCGACCAGTTGGGTTATACCACTTTGTTTGATACCTATGGCATTGGGGGTTTAAGAGATTGGCAGCAAATTCGCTGCCTACACATGCAGTATGCCCATCATCTGTGTGGTGAAAATGTTATTGGTCAGTGGCTAGACGAGCATTATGGTCTTAATGAGTTAACCATTAGCCTTTAAAGATCTTCTTCAAGGTCCTGAAACTGGCCTTCAGCACGATTTTTCACGACCCTATCAACATTGTATATGCGACCATTCATGCACAAATACACGCCTTCTGAAAGTGTCTGTACCGCTGCCACTGCCACACCTAGATTGAAATCTGCATCAGTTAACTTCATGATCGCTGGTTGCATAGCCCCCATAATGACAATGGTTTTATGGGCCGCCCGTTTTAGGACTTGGCCCGTGTCGACCATGGTGTCAGTGCCGTGGGTAATGATCACGTGTTTGCCACTATGGTCCTGCACCACAGATAATATTTCTTGACGATCAGCATCGGTCATCTCTAAGCTGTCTTTGGAGATCATCTGCCTGACCTCAAAATCAAAATTAGCCCTAACCCGTTGTAAAATTTCCACAGCGGCAGGCGCACCAATTTGATAATCACTGAGGGCATCAAAATACACCTTATCGATGGTGCCACCAATAGCAAGAACCAGTAATTTCATAAAACTTTTCCTATTTACCCCAGGGGCAGAGTGATTCGACCTGCTGACGGCCAAGTTTATTCAGTGTTTTTATATTATCTTCATAAATCTGTTTAGGGTCCACAACGTGAGCAAGGGCTTTGGTCATTTGAGCTTGTCTCAGAAGGTGTATGGTCGGATATGGTGAGCGATTAGTAAAGTGGCTAAGATCATCAGCTGCCACACCCTCAAATTGATATTGCGGATGAAAGGATGCTAATTGCACATGCTCTGTCAGTTTTGCCTGCTCTAATAGCTGCTGAAACCAATCGACTAGGTCCAGGTAATCATCGAACACTGTTAGGCCTTGGGGGAACATGAGTAAGCTAGTGGCAATGTCATTTTCATCAGCCCCTAACAGGCGCTGTAACTCATGCACAAAGAACTGCTTTAATTGGGCATCGGTGTTGGCATCACAAATAGCATAAAACACTTGGTCTTGGGCTAAGACGCTATGTGAAAACGGGCATAGATTTAATCCAACCACCATTTGGTCAAGCCATCGACGCGTGTTTTTGACTATATCTTGGTGCGCTATTGATAGTGTCTTAGGGCCAAACTTATTGATACAATAGCTCCTTTCTTGTTTGCATAATTAATGAGCTTACTGTGCCCATATCTCTAGTTCATGCGCAACAACCATATCCATCGACTTGGCGCAGTTACAGGCGTCCATTGTGTCATACCGTACCACACCATTGGCAGGCTTGGCTGCAGGATAAAGGTTCTTTGACACAGCGCCTTGTGCATGCCAGTAACGGTCAGTTTTCAGTGCGCGTGGTTCGTAACCAATGGGGTATTCCTAGCGCGTCTGAGGCTAAAATACTTAAACTTAAACCACGCCAGCGCGCTATTATTCGCGAAGTTGAATTACTCTGTCACGGCCAAGTGTGGGTGTGTGCCCGCAGTATTATACCCCACGGCACACTGACTGGCAGGCTCAGACGATTTAAAAATATCGGTGACAAGCCCTTAGGTGCTTTATTATTTAAGCACCCCAATATGGTGCGTGGCCCATTGCAGGTAACCTGCCTCATTCAACAGCCTAGCCTGCAACAACATTGGGCCCGCCGCTCAGTATTTTATTTAGACGGTAAAGGCATCTTAGTGACCGAAGTCTTTATGCCTCCCATGGCGACAATATCCCCACAAGACGTTTAGCAATGATTACCTGTAACTGAATAAAGAGTTGTTGATAGGCCTCAAGTCCACAGTGTAAGGGATCTAATAGCTCTTGTTCGCCAGCCATTAACTGGTATCGAGGGCGACAATTAAAAGCTAACTTCAGGCCCAACTGCATGGCCACATCTAAGTGCTCTTGGGTCATCCCCCACACGTCATCGGCCCATTCCAAGTCTGACTTGGTTAGTATTTGACTAGTACCCTGCCAATCAATATTGGCTGCCTTTAGCACGCTAATCGCCTCTGGTGTGGTAGGGTCATCTGTGTTGGCGCGGATACCACGGGACTTAATATTTAGGCCAAGTCCGTGTGATTGGTTCTGCGCTTGCAGCATGGCATGAGCCATTTGCGAGCGGCAGGTGTTGCCAGTGCATATTAATAACAACTTGTGAGTTTTTATCGTCATGATGAAGACTTTCGGCAGCGTCAGTAAAGGCGCTTATGTTAGCATGGGTGTTTTATGATTGGTTAAGGTGTTGTGGTGATTTTGTCTATGTCCCGTTGGCCCCATTTCAAAAGCCTCATGCGTCTGGACCGGCCAGTGGGCACCTATCTGCTATTATGGCCGACCCTATGGGGGCTCTGGTTAGCAGCTCAGGGCATACCAAAGCTTGATGTGTTGATTATTTTTGTCACTGGTGTGGTTTTAATGCGGGCCGCGGGTTGCGTTATTAATGATTATGCTGATCGACATGTTGATGGCCATGTTGAACGTACGAAAGGAAGGCCATTGGCCATGGGCCTAGTGACATCCAAAGAAGCTTTGGCATTATTTTTAGGCCTGTGTGGTGTGGCTTTCATACTCGTCTTATTAACCAACGTCTATACCATCGTTTTAGCGATCGCAGCGCTGGCGTTAGCCACCATCTATCCCTTTATGAAACGCTATACTCATTGGCCCCAGGCCGTTTTAGGGGTGGCTTTTGCCATGGCGATACCCATGGGCTTTGCTGCTCAAACACAGGCGACAGGACTCACAGCATGGCTAACCTTCATGGCAGCGATCTGCATGACCATTGCCTACGATACTTATTACGCTATGGTTGACCGAGAAGATGATTTGAGAATTGGTATCAAATCAACGGCCGTATTATTTGGTAGTTGGGATCTCACTATCATCGCCGTGTTTCAGTGTTTGTGTGTGGGCTTATTGACAGTGGTGGGGCAGATTAACCAATTAGGTGTTGCCTTTCACCTAGGGTTAAGTGTGATGGCAGTACTATTTTTCTACCAGCATTGGCTAGGCCGTAGTCGCCTTAGTACTAATTATTTCAAGGCTTTTATTAATAGCCACTGGGCGGCTTTGAGTGTTTGGCTTGGTTTATTGATCGATTATGGCTGAGATCTCATGCTCTGCCACATAAAGTGCAGTCGCGCCTGCTACAGCAATAGGCATAGCAAAGAAATTGAGCAAAGGGATCATGAGCAAGATCGACACGCCACCACCAAATCCTAAGTGCAACAAACGCTGCTGGTTCAAGCTTCGCCGCATGGCCAAAAAGCTGAGTCCGTTATTGTCCATGGGGTAGTCAATGTATTGAATCACCATCATCCAAGCTCCAAATACCAACCACAATAAGGCGACAATGACGTTAAGGACAGGAATGAACAAACTGAAGGCGCTCAGTACTAAAAGCACCAACAGTCTGGGTAGATAGTAGGTTAACTTACTGATTTCTCGGCCGAGTGAGCGAGGAATACTCGCCATGATCGCCCCCAAGCCTGATTCTCCAAGGTCTTGTCCCGTCAAATGTAGCTGAACTTTTTCTGCCAGTAGTCCGTTGAAGGGGGCGGCAATAAAGTTAGCTAGCAAGTTAAAACCAAAAAATACGGCTACCCCAAATAAAAGTATAAATAACACCCATAAAACCCAAGTAATGCCACTCAGCCAGCTAGGTAACCAAGACACAATGCCGTCCATCCAGCCACTGACAAAAAATATAAGCACGGCTAGACCAATAGCAAACATGAGTACATTCACCAATAAGGGCAGCAAGACAAATAATCTAAGGCCAGGGTGTGAGAGTAGTTTTGCGCCCTGAAAGACGTATCGAAATCCGGTAACCAATGGCATGATGTGTTCTCTGTTAAGTTCTGCTTTAAGACTGGGGTTTGAGGTTGGGAGAATTTAAAGGCTTGGGTCTGGCCACAATCGAGATCGCCCTAGGTCTAACTTAATGGTACGCTCCGTTTGGTTGAGATTGTGATAGATCGAAATTCACCTAAGGTCCGCTAATGGCCTACTTTAGTGACCCTAGCCATGAAAAAAGATTACCCATGGGCCATGCTAATGCCAATATTACTCACGCCATTGGCCATAGACATCGACTTGAGCTGGTCTATTTGGGATGATTTAGCCACATTTTGTGACATCAAAAGTCCCATGACATCGGCTTGAAAGGCCAATTCCTGTACCATTAAGTCATGAGTTGAAATGTGGCGAATCAATTGTTCATCACTCAGGTCGTCCTCTGCATGTAATTCAACAAACTTAGCCACACTCTCACGAGACAAGTGAGCCACACTGGCCGCATCTTCGTAACTGGCATGAGACACACAATGCAAAGTTGCCATTAATGCCACAAGGGCATCAAAGGCCAGCCCTGCGCCAAAGCTTTCATCTTCTTCATTATGGATGATCGCTTCTACCTTAGAGAGTTGGGTCTCTGCGTTCATATTGCCACGCAAAGACAATTGCTTCCATACTTGATCTAAAGCAGTCCTGGCGATGGACACTTGGCTTGCTTCTAACAAACTATCGTATAACGCATAATGGGGGAAGATACGTTCGCAAAGCGCTGCAGAGAAAGCAGTTTGTTGCCAATCTTGCATGCCTTTCAGTGGTGCGTATAACTCATCGAAGTACATAATGTTGCTCCAATCTAACCATTTGACTGTCAGTATAAAGGGTTATTGCGCTAGGGTCATGGCCTATGGTCAGCGGCACTTAACCCGAACTAGCTTCTAGCTATGGCGATGGCAGCAATCATTATGCCACCGCCAAGGGCTCGTGAAATGACGTTAGACCAAGATGACTGGCCGATGTAATTAAATAGACGACGGCCCATTAAGCCATAGCTAATCATCACTGTGCCAAGACATAACATTTTTAAAGCACCAAAATACACAATGTCATGGACAAAATAATCTGGCCGTGTGAATTGTGGAAATAGGGCCATAAAAAACAATAAGGCTTTAGGGTTCGCTAACGAGGTTAGCATACCTTGGCGGTAGCTAGACCAAATACTTTTATATTCCTGTGCCTGTTGGTTTGCAGGCGCATGAGCAGTGCTAATACCGTAGCGCATTATTTGATAAGCTAAATACATTAAATAAGCAGCGCCAAGGTATCGTAAGCTATTAAATACAAGAGGGTTTTGAGTTAATACTAGGCCTAAACCTGCGGCCACTAAGCTAATCCAAATAATATTGGATGTTAGCAAGCCCATCGTCCCCGCAATGGCATTACGGAAACTGAAGGCCGATTGGTAAAGGATAAACAGAACACCAGGTCCAGGGGTCACTTCTAAAAATAAAGTAATGGCTAGAAACTGTAGGGTGGACTCGAGCATTAATGGCATCCTGAGCTTTAGCATAATTCAAACACTTAAGGTCATGACTTTTAACATCATAACTTTAAGCGCCCAATAAAAAAGCCCCAATGCGCAAGCATTGAGGCTTTCTCATTAAATGAGGTGCTTGGCGATGACCTACTCTCACATGGGGAAACCCCACACTACCATCGGCGCTAAAACGTTTCACTTCTGAGTTCGGAATGGGGTCAGGTGGTTCCATCTCGCTATGGTCGCCAAGCAAAAAAGGTGAATGAAGATCAATCAATCCTACAATCAATCTACATCCTTGAATCTGTGATACCCACGGTCTAGGTCCTACATCATGCGCTTATCAAGCACTTATCCTTCGTAAACTTCATCGCACTTCTTCGCTTGTACAACGCTTTTGGCGTTATATGGTCAAGCCTCACGAGCAATTAGTATTGGTTAGCTCAACACGTTACCGTGCTTACACACCCAACCTATCAACGTCCTAGTCTTGAACGGCTCTTTAGGGACTTAAAGTCCAGTGAGATCTCATCTTGAAGGGGGCTTCCCGCTTAGATGCTTTCAGCGGTTATCCTGTCCGAACGTAGCTACCCGGCAATGCCACTGGCGTGACAACCGGAACACCAGAGGTTCGTTCACTCCGGTCCTCTCGTACTAGGAGCAACTCTTCTCAAATCTCAAACGTCCACGGCAGATAGGGACCGAACTGTCTCACGACGTTCTAAACCCAGCTCGCGTACCACTTTAAATGGCGAACAGCCATACCCTTGGGACCGGCTTCAGCCCCAGGATGTGATGAGCCGACATCGAGGTGCCAAACACCGCCGTCGATGTGAACTCTTGGGCGGTATCAGCCTGTTATCCCCGGAGTACCTTTTATCCGTTGAGCGATGGCCCTTCCATTCAGAACCACCGGATCACTATGACCTACTTTCGTATCTGCTCGACGTGTCTGTCTCGCAGTTAAGCATGCTTATGCCATTGCACTAACCTCATGATTTCCGACCATGATTAGCATACCTTCGTGCTCCTCCGTTACTCTTTGGGAGGAGACCGCCCCAGTCAAACTACCCACCACACAGTGTCCTCGATCCGGATTACGGACCTGAGTTAGAACCTCAAACATACCAGGGTGGTATTTCAAGGATGGCTCCACTAAGACTTGCGTCCCAGTTTCAAAGCCTCCCACCTATCCTACACAAATAGGTTCAAAGTTCACTGTGAAGCTATAGTAAAGGTTCACGGGGTCTTTCCGTCTAGCCGCGGATACACTGCATCTTAACAGCGATTTCAATTTCACTGAGTCTCGGGTGGAGACAGTGTGGCCGTCGTTACGCCATTCGTGCAGGTCGGAACTTACCCGACAAGGAATTTCGCTACCTTAGGACCGTTATAGTTACGGCCGCCGTTTACCGGGGCTTCGATCAAGAGCTTCGCCGAAGCTAACCCCATCAATTAACCTTCCGGCACCGGGCAGGCGTCACACCGTATACGTCCACTTTCGTGTTTGCACAGTGCTGTGTTTTTAATAAACAGTCGCAGCCACCTGGTATCTTCGGCCGCCAACAGCTTAGGGAGCAAGTCCCATCACCATCAGCGGCGTACCTTCTCCCGAAGTTACGGTACCATTTTGCCTAGTTCCTTCACCCGAGTTCTCTCAAGCGCCTTGGTATTCTCTACCTGACCACCTGTGTCGGTTTGGGGTACGGTCACTCAATACCTGATGCTTAGAAGCTTTTCCTGGAAGTATGGCATCAACCACTTCAGTCCTAATGGACCTCGTCATCACGCCTCAGCCTTAAGGGAGTCCGGATTTACCTAAACTCCCAGCC
>Ga0209603_1000042_pt1:65000-144439 | contig 144439 bp, 133 predicted proteins | sample COGITO_mtgs_1206_FD_184812 | JGI IMG/M metagenome (GOLD analysis project Ga0209603, IMG submission 184812) | Pelagic marine microbial communities from North Sea - COGITO_mtgs_120607 (SPAdes) (version 2) | ecosystem: Environmental > Aquatic > Marine > Epipelagic ...
TGAGTCGGTTTTTTTACCGCTTTTTTTACCACTTTTTTCACTGGTTTTTTTACTGGTTGATTTTCTTGTGCAGCAACTACGGGGGCTTCCATAATATCTGTTTCTGCCTGCAATTCAGCCATCCTACCTTCAATAGCTTTACGGTTTTCATCCGCCTTCTTACGAATTTCGTCAACCCTTAGTTCATCTCGTATCTCTTTTTGTACGCCGCTGACCGTGCGCTTTATTTTTCCTACCCATAAACCGATCGTCCGCACTGCAACGGGCATACGTTCTGGGCCAAGAATCAGCAAACCAATCACAGCGACAAGTACTATCTCTGTAAAACCAATATCAAACATAGATTTGGCCGCTATTTATCAGTTTTTGCTGAATCTTTTTCAGCTGTGGTATCGGCAGAGGTGTCCGCACTAAAATTGGCATCTTGCTTGTCGTCAATCGCTTTGGGCTCTTCAGTACCATCTTTCATAGCCGACTTAAACCCTTTGACCGCCTTTCCTAAATCACCGCCAATGTTTCTTAGTTTCTTACTGCCAAATAGCAACAAGATAATGGCTAAAACGATCACTAACTGCCAGATACTGATTCCACCTAAACCCATGAGACTCTACTCCTTATTAATAAATTACTGGCTACGATTAGCCTTTTCCACTAAACCCGACAAGTTGAATCGTCGCTCTAGCTCTTTCAAAACTGCGGTATGATCTTCATCAAGGTGCGATAGCATTACCAAGCAATGGAACCATAAATCTGCGGTTTCAGCAATGACGGCTTTAGTCGTACCCAGATCTTGTGTATCTTTTGCAGCTAAGATCACTTCTGTGGTTTCTTCACCAATTTTTTCCAAAATTTTATTTAAACCTTGGGCGTGCAAACTAGCCACGTAGGATGATTCAGGCGGTGCCTGCTTGCGCTCCTGCAGCACTAATTGCAACGCCTTCAATACATCACTCATGGCTATAAATCTTCTTGGGGTCTTTCACCACTGCCACCTCTTCACGCCATTGACCGTCATGCAAACGTTTAAAAAAACAATGGGGACGCCCAGTGTGACATGCAATACCACCCATTTGCTCAACTTTTAATAAAATGACATCAGCGTCGCAGTCTAAGTGAAGGCTATGTAACTTTTGCACATGCCCTGACTCTTCGCCCTTGCGCCAAAGGCGTGACCTTGACCGCGACCAATACACTGCCCGTTGCTCTTGCTGTGTTAACTTTAAGGACTCTTGATTCATCCAAGCCATCATCAGAATTTGTCCTGTTTGATAATCTTGGGCAATAGCAGGCACTAAACCTTTTTCATCCCACATAATGGGGTTTAACCAATCGTTATCAGACATTAATGATTACCTCTATTCCATAATATCAAAATACCAATAAGGCCTAGCACGGTACTTACTGGAGCCACCCACACTTGATTTGCTATGGGTATAGGATGCAACGCAGCAGCAGCCAGCACAAATACTAAACCGATTAAACCGCTCCAATGCCCTTTTGCCTTGGGGCCTTTTTTGACCGATGCTGTGATGGGCAGAGGGTGCGCCGACTGTTGCAAGGCATCATGCACTAAGCCGGGCAAATACGGTAACTGCTGGACCAGGTCTGGCCACTCTTGCTTAAGCTGGCGATAAACTTGTTTGGGACTCACTTGACGCTTGAACCACTCCTCCAGAATCGGCTGGGCGGTTTCCCATAAGTTCAGTTGAGGGTACAACTGACGACCTAAGCCTTCTATGTTGAGCATCGTTTTTTGCAGTAGAACCAGTTGAGGCTGAACCTGCATATTAAATCGGCGAGCCGTTTGGAATAAACCCAATAATACTTGAGCAAAAGAAATCTCAGCCAAGGGTTTCGAAAAGATGGGCTCACTCACGCCCCGAATCGCACCCTCAAACTCGTGCACTTTAGTGTCTGCAGGCAGCCAACCACAGTCCACATGCAACTGAGCAATTTGCCGATAATCACGGTTGAAAAAGGCCAACAAAATACGTGCCAGATAGGTTTGATCTTCTTGTGAGAGGCTGCCAACAATGCCAAAATCGACCGCCATATATTGGGGGTCGTTGGGCAGTGACGGATTTACAAAAATATTGCCTGGGTGCATGTCAGCATGGAAAAAACTATCACGAAACACTTGGGTGAAGAATATTTCGACCCCTCGTTTAGCCAGTTCTTGTCGGCTAATGCCTGCTTTTTCAATCGCCACAATGTCACTTACAGGCACACCATAAATGCGTTCCTGAACCAGTACCGAAGGATTGCTCAAATGCCAATACATTTTAGGGATATACAAAAGATTAGAGTTTTCAAAATTGCGCCTAAGCTGACTCGCATTACCCGCCTCTCGCTGCAAATCAAGCTCATCTAAAATGGTCTTTTCATATTCATCAATAACGTCATGCAAACGCAGACGCCTGAGATCGGGAACCGCCGCATTTATCACTTTGGCCACTAAACGCATTAATTTTAAATCGCGTTCTATAGTGCGTCTAATGCCAGGGCGAATGATCTTCACAACAACCGCTTCACCACTAATTAAGCGCGCACTATGCACCTGGGCAACAGAAGCAGAGGCTAGGGGTTCGTCATCAAATTCTGCAAAGGCATCAACCACAGTTTGCTTTAAAGCTTGCTCGATTAAGCGCTTAGATTGCTGACTGTCAAAAGCGGGAACTTTATCCAGTAAGGTAGCCAACTGTTCAGCTAATTCATCATCTAGCATATCCCTACGCGTGGATAACAATTGGCCAAATTTAACAAACACAGGGCCTAAGTCAATCAACGCTAAACGCAAACGCTGGCCCACGTTACCTCGCACAGGCACCAGCAAACGCCATGGCATACACCAAAATATTAGCCTGACTGGCAAGGGCAAAGCATAGCCTAATAACGCCACATCTAGACGATAGCGGATGATCACTCGAAGAATCGAGAAGCTGCGAAAAATTGCTTTCATGGGCTCGTTATATTCCCACTAATTAAGCTTTAACGCCGTAGTGCAAGGCCACGATGCCACCTGTCATATTGTGGAAGCGACAGTTAACCAAACCTGCTGCTTCCATCATGCTCTGTAGGGTGACTTGGTCTGGATGCATACGAATAGATTCTGCCAAATAGCGGTAGCTGGCTTCATCGTCCGCAATGAACTTACCAATTTTCGGTAATATATTGAACGAGTAGGTATCATAAACCTTAGTTAGCAGTGGGTTATTTGTTTTGGAAAACTCTAACACCAACAAACGGCCACCAGGCTTCAACACGCGTTGCATTGACGCCAAGGCCTTATCTTTATCAGTTACGTTGCGCAGGCCAAAGGCGATGGTAATGCAATCAAAGCTATCATCAGGAAAAGGCAAGGCTTCAGCGTTCGCTTGTACGTAGCTGACATTACCAACCACACCTTTATCAATTAACCGATCCCGTCCTACCTTAATCATAGACTCATTGATATCAGCCAAGATGACATGACCTTCGGGCCCCACTAACTCACTAAAACGCATGGTGAGATCACCCGTTCCACCGGCTAAATCGAGCACTGAATCACCCACCCTTACACCACTCATTTCAATGGTTTGGCGTTTCCATAGCCGATGAATACCCATGGACATTAGGTCATTCATAACATCATATTTCGCTGCCACAGAATGAAAGACGCCAGCCACTTGGCTTACTTTGTCACTCATTGGAACTTCTTTGAAACCAAAATGCGTAGTCGGCTTGGGGCCTTGATCACTCATGTGTTTGTGTGTCCGTTGCTAGTATTAAGCTTGCGCTCTTTAGCCCCATTCTACCCTGCTACAATCACCTTGTCGTGACCTTAATCAAGCTTATTGGTTTTCAAGGTCTACCAGATAATCCACAACCGCAAGCATGCCCTCAGAACTACCTGCCAAAGTTGCATTCACCATATACTTGCCATTGACTAACATCGATGGCACACCTGTTATCTGTGATTGGGCGGCTAAACGATTGCCTTGGCGTATTTTATTTTGCAGATCGAATGAATCATACGCACTATCAAAATCAGCCTGACTAACGCCATGTTCAGCAAAGAACGCAGCTAACGCTTGTCGGTTAGTCATTTTCCTTTCATCAATATGTATCGCATCATACATAGCTTGGTGAGTCTGTTCTAACACACCCAAGTTGAGCCCCACAAAATAGGCCTTTGCATAAGGCTCCCAACTGCGACCAAAGATGACTGGAATGGGTATAAAGCTTACATCATCAGTTTGCACGCTAGCCCATTTGTGCAACTGTGGCTCAAAACCATTGCAATGAGGGCAGGTATACCCAAAAAACTCATTCACTACGATTTTTTCAGTATTCGACGATTTAATAGGCTTGTCTAAGACAATATAATGTGTGCCTGCTTGATACTCTGCAGCCATCGCAAATACGGGCAAACTGACTAGCGCCAATAGTGTAATAATTTTCTTCAACATGGTCGATCTCCTGAGTGACTTTGTAGATGTTTAGAGTGACGCATTAGGCGATGGAAGTGCGTGCCTTAACTCAGCCTAACTGCTCACAAATAAAAAAGGCGGCCTGAGCCACCTTTTTGAAACGCGGGTCTAATTATTCAGATAAGCCTTGCATGTAGCTTGCCACAGCTTCAATTTCTTTGTCGCTCAAAAGGGCAGCAACCTGCTGCATCAACTTAGCTTGGCCATTAGTGCGGGTCTCTGTGCGATATGCTTTGAGCTGACTAATAAGATAGTCTGCATGCTGGCCACCCACGGCTGGAAAACCAGCTTGAGCATTACCTGCTCCGGTAGGGGAATGGCACGCAGTGCAAGCTGCAACCCCTTTTTCAGCAATACCTGCGCGGTAGATCTGACGACCCAAGTCGAGTAGATCTGGGTTAGTGGCACCCACAGTCACTTTCTGGGTGCTGTAAAAAGCGGCCATGTCAGCCAAGTCTTGATCGGTACGGCCAGTCAAAATTCCCATCATTTGAGGCACATTACGAGCGCCATCGCGAATGTCTTTTAACTGATTGACCAGATACACTTCGCCTTGACCCGCTAGCTTAGGGAAACTCGGAATCATGCTGTTGCCATCAGCACCATGGCATCCACTGCATACAGCTACTTTACCTTGACCTGACGCGGCGTCACCAGCTGCATAGGCAAAACTCATCCAGCCAAGGCCAACCATCATACATACAATCAGTTTCTTCATCGGTGTTCCCGTAAATTTTATAAAATCAATATTTCGACCGGAACATTATAAGGCGCAGGTGACATGACTTCAATGACTCAGCCCCTGTCTGAGGGAAGATCCTCACTTTAGCAGGGTTTATTTTTGTAAAAATAATGTAAAATGCAGGCTAATTTAAATATGAATGCTTCCATGACCACACAACACATTAAATTCCGTTCCGCAGAATTCTCCACTAGCGCGAGCAAAGTGAGTGAATGTCCCACAGATATTGGCTCTGAAGTGGCCTTCGCTGGGCGTTCTAATGCTGGCAAATCTAGTGCCATTAATGCACTCACTCGCAACCCAAGTTTAGCAAGAACAAGTAAAACCCCCGGACGCACACAACTGCTCAACTTTTTTAACCTTAATGTTGATCAATGTCGATTAGTAGACCTGCCAGGGTACGGCTACGCTAAAGTCCCGGTCGCCATGCAGTTAAAATGGCGCAAGCACTTGAACCATTATTTAGAAGTTCGCGAAAGCTTATCAGGTTTAGTCTTAGTGATGGATATACGTCATCCTTTGAAAGACTTTGATCGCATGATCATTGATTGGTGTATCGCCTCACAATTGCCGCTTCATTTGCTCTTAACCAAAGCCGACAAGCTAAAAAATAATGGCATTATGAAGGCTAAAATGGAAGTCAAAAAAGGCTTACCTGAACACCCAGAAGGCTTAATCAGTATGCAGAGCTTTTCCGCATCAAAGGGCGACGGTATTGCGGATTTAGAGCGCCAATTGGTACTTTGGATGAAGCCTGTTTTGAATTCTGAAGGTAGCGCTGAGCCGACTCTTAAAGCATGGACGGCCGACCCACTGAGTAGTTAATAGCTGGAGGAGGATAAGTTAAATCTGAACTAACCGCCAACCCAAACCTTTTTGACCTACATCAGGCTAAGACATGATAAACATGAGGCAAAAAAAACCCTGAAGACCGAGGGGAGCGGTTTTCAGGGTGGGCGTCTATGTGTTTCGTCGAAGACGCTTAGCTAGTTAAATACTCAGACGGTTATTATTCCATTAAGTTCAAGTTATTTAAATTATTTTGAAATTAATTAGTGGTTAATGCGCCTGATCCCAATTGTCCCCTACTCCCACATCAACAATAAGCGGTACCAAAAGCTCGGCGGCCCCTTCCATAGCTGACTTTATTCCCACCACTAGTTCATCCACTTGGCTTGTGTCTACCTCAAAAATTAATTCATCGTGAACCTGCATTGTCATCCGGGCATTTAAACCACTCGACGCTAACCATGCATCAACGCTGACCATCGCGCGCTTAATAATGTCTGCTGCGGTACCCTGCATTGGCGCATTAATAGCTGTTCTTTCAGCCGCTTGCCGGGCGATGGCATTGCTGGCTTTGATATCTGGCAGATATAACCTACGGCCATAAATAGTTTCGACATAACCCTGTTCTGCAGCGATTGCTTTAGTGTGGTCCATGTATTCTTGCACCCCAGGGTAGCGAGTAAAATAACGCCCTATGTAATCTTGGCTTTGAGCCCGACTAATACCCAGCTGCTTCGCCAAACCAAAGGCTGACATGCCATAAATTAGACCAAAATTAATGGCTTTTGCGCTTCTTCTTTGGTCGCTGCTCACTTGTTCCACTGCAACACCAAACACTTCAGCCGCAGTGGCTTTGTGCACGTCTTGGCCGGCAGCAAATGCGTTTAGTAAGCCTTCATCCTTGGAAAGGTGAGCCATAATCCGCAATTCTATTTGAGAGTAATCGGCAGCGACCATGACTTGGCCCTTAGGCACCACAAAAGCCTGCCTAATTTGACGCCCCTCAGCACTGCGGATAGGAATATTTTGTAAATTGGGGTCACTAGAAGAAAGCCGGCCTGTGGCTGCTACAGCTTGATGATAGGAGGTATGAATGCGACCCGAAGCAGGGTTTATTTCTAGAGGCAGTTTATCAGTATAGGTTGATTTTAGTTTACTCAGACTGCGGTATTGGAGTAATAATTTTGGCAGTTCATGATCTTGGGCGAGTTCTTGCAACACCGCTTCGGCAGTTGATGGTTTGCCTTTGGGGGTTTTTTTGGTCACTGCTATACCCAGCTTTTCATATAGAATAGCACCCAACTGCTGCGTTGATGACAAGTTAAAGACCTCCCCAGCCAGTTCATAGGCGTCCCGTTCAAGCTCTGTTAAGCGCTTGCCAATCACTTGACTTTGTTCGCCCAGCACCTTTGCATCAACCAGAGCACCAATGCGCTCCATGCGCGACAGCACTGGAACGAGAGGCTGCTCTATAGTGTCATATACTGCCCCTAATTTAGGCTCTACGACTAGGCATGCAGAAAAATGCTGCGCCAAGCGCAAGGTAATATCTGCATCTTCAGCGGCATAGGGGCTAGCGAGCTCTATATCCACTTGGTTAAAGGTGAGCTGTTTAACCCCTTTACCCGCAATATCTATATATTTAACCGTTTGATAATCGAGGTAATGTTCAGCCAAGGCATCCATATTATGTCGACTAGCGGTGGAATTCAGGACGTAAGATTGCACCATGCTATCAATAATTTTTGCCTGCCACTGGATATTATAATTGGCGAGGACGTTGATGTCGTATTTTAGATTTTGGCCACAAATGACTTGGGTCGCATCTTCTAGCAAAGGCTTAATGGCCGCAATGAGGTCTGGACGACTGATTTGTTCTGGCGCCCCCACATAGTCATGACCACAAGGTACATAAACGGCGGTGCCCGCTTCTATGCACAAGGAAACCCCGACCAGTTGAGCTTCCATATAATTAAGGCTGGTGGTTTCTGTATCAAAGGCAAAAATGGTCGCCTCTTTGCACGCTTTCAACCACGGGGCAAGATCAGCCAGAGTGGTTACTGTGGAGTAGTTTTTATGGGCCACAACCTGTGGCGTTGGGATCACTTTTTGGGGCGCCTCATTATCATCCAGGGAGGCGTGACTGGAATAATTACGAGAGTTATTACTCGAGTTATTATTGGCGGCGTTAGCGTGGCCATGGGTTATGGGAGAGTTACTGGCAGTGACACCATCTTGTATTAACACGTTAGCCCATGATCTAAATTCCAAGTCTTGATATAAGGCCAGCAAAGCAGCTTGGTCAACTGGCTTAGGTGCCATCTGATTTAGGCTCTGCTCAAGCTCAACATCTAATTTAATGGTCGTTAAGGCCTGTGATAGGGGTAAAAAATCTAACGCATTACGCAGCTTTTCACCTATTTTTCCGCCAATTTCATCTGCCTTTTCCATTAGATTTTCTAAAGTATCATAAGCAGCTAACCACTTGACCGCTGTCTTGGGTCCCGCCCCTGGCACACCTGGAATATTGTCCGCTGTGTCACCAACAATGGCTAGATAATCAATAATTTGATCTGGCCTAACGCCAAACTTTGTGAATACGCCCTCTTCATCAAGATAAGTGTTGGTCATGGTATTAACTAAACCAACATGTGGGCTCACCAGTTGAGCCATGTCTTTATCACCCGTAGAAATAAGTGTATCAATGCCTTGAGCTGTTGCTTGAGCGGCTAAGGTACCGATAACATCGTCAGCCTCTACCCCTGGAATCATTAACAAAGGTAGTCCCATGGCATTAATAATTTGGTGGATCGGTTCTATTTGTGGGCGCATATCATCAGGCATAGGAGGTCGGTGAGCTTTATATTCCGCATACATTTCATTACGAAATGTGGGCCCCTTGGCATCAAATACCACCACAATATTAGCATTGGCATAGTCCTTAGCCAAACTGCGCATCATGTTAACTACCCCTTTGATCGCACCTGTGGGCATGCCCTTACTATTATTCAGCGGCGGCATTGCATGGTATGCCCTAAACAAATAGGAAGAACCGTCTACTAATACAACGGGGGTAGCAACTTTTACAGTCATGATGTCTTCTCAAACAGATCTTTATGGGTATTTATGGTTTAAAGAATACCATAACGAAGCGGCCTTAACTTGAATTGAAGCGTCTCTACGCGTACTATTTGCAGCCTCGTTGATGACCATGTTTCGTTTTAAAAAGTAGTAATCCTATGGCTGTATACACCACCCTTAGTAGTGCGCAAGTTAGTGCTTACCTCTCGCCATTTAACCTCGGTGAACTGATTGAATTAAGAGGCATCAGCGGTGGCATTGAAAACACTAATTACTTTGTCACAACTCAGGTCAAGGGCCAGCCACCGCAGGCCTTTGTACTCACGCTATTTGAAGACTTAGATTATGAAGACATGCCCTACTTCATTGGTTTAACAGAACATTTAGTTGCGCATAATGTCACTGTGCCCGCCCCCTTAAGAAACCAAACAGGTAAGGCCCTGAGCCTACTTGCGGGCAAACCAACTTTATTATTTCCACGTTTTGCAGGTGACCACCTAGCTCGCTCAGAAATTGGCAAAAACGAATGTGCCATTATGGGCCAAGAGTTGGCAAGTTTGCATGTCGCGGGTCAAGCCTTTGCTAAGCAGCGCCAAAGCCATCGGGGGCCACTCTGGTGGAACGAATTAGGCCCCAGAGCAGCGCAATGCATCGAGGGTGAAGACGCCACCATGTTGATGATGGCGATTGGTCAGTATGATGCCATGCAAAGCCAACAACCAAACTTGCCAACCGGCGTTATTCATGGAGATCTTTTCCATGACAATGCGCTTTTCAATGAAGGCAAACTCAGCGCCACCATTGATTTATATAACGCAAGTAACGACTATTTATTGTTTGACGTTGCTATCACCGTCAATGACTGGTGCATTTCAGCCGATGGCAGCATTGCACCTCATTTGTATAACGCTTTTTTAGAGGCTTACGCAAACATACGAGCGTTTACGTCTTTAGAGCAGCAGTATTGGAATGCGATGCTCATTGCCGCAGCGATGCGCTTTTGGCTGTCTCGACTAGAAACGTTTCACAGTCTAGATAATCATCAGCGAGAAGCGGGTGTCACTGTCCTTAAGGAGCCTGACGTGTTCAGAGACATTTTAAGGCACCGCATGCAGAAGCTTCACCAACTGCCCCAAATGTGACCATAGCCTAACGATGGCCACAACCTACCAAGGCCTTTTGCAGGCGGGTTAAATAAACCAATAGGGAATGACTTTTAGTGGCTAGAATATCAATTTGAATACGCTCTACACTGGACTTGATTACAGCATTCACTAGCTTAGGTTGAGCCTCATGGTCCATCAGTATGCAGGCCACTTTGTCGTCTTTATCCAGCTGAGCAATAATTGCCAACTGTTGGGCTCCAGGTGGCTGATCATCAGCATTGGTAAAACTGGCTAAGTGTGTTAATCCAAAATAGGTTTCAAACGCACTAATACCATCGTGATAAACCAAGTAGCCTTGGTTTTTTTGGCTCATGTCACGGGTACTGGCTGCAAGCTCAACCTTGAGTTGGATCATCTGCTGCACCCACTCTTGGCTGTTCCAAGCCTGACCCGTATATTGTCTCAGTTGCTGCATCCCTTGTAATAAATACCCAGGACTTGTCCAGGGATGTCCACCATAATTTGAAGCTGAAAGGTCTTGATTGATAATTAATTGTTTATCATCTGGAATCTGTCTCATAACCTTGGCTAAGTAAGGTTCGATTGTGGGTCCAAACCAGACAACAAGTTCAGCCTTTTGTAAACGACGAACATGACTCGGCTTTAAACTAAAATCATGGGGCGAGACGTTAGTGGGTAATAGTGGCTCATGCTTATCCCCCGTAACTTCTTTGACCATAAGAGAAAGCACATGGGTGCTGGGCAGTATGCTTATGGGGCTCACTGCGATTGCACTAGTGCACCAAAACATAAGCATTACTAACACCTGCGAGGCACAACGAGCAGCGGAAAGCATAGGGGGTAACCTTAACAACGCATTAAAAATAGGCTGGCATAGTAGGTTATAATATAACAATTTGTCAATTGAGACCCTTATTTTGATAATAAAGGTCAAGCTATTCTGTTACAGTGTAACAACGATTAGGCTATCAAGGTGTTTCTATGCAGGCTACCGTATTTTCACCCCACGACCATACTCACTGTGTCAGTAGCGCCATCAGCAATGCGCAAAACCTTTGCGTTGAACGCGGTGTTAGACTTACACCCGTGCGCCAGCGGGTGCTGGAATTAGTATGGCGCAGTCACCAACCCATTGGTGCCTATGAACTGTTAGCTGGCTTAGTCAAAGAAGGTTTCAACTCGGCACCTCCTACGGTATACCGTGCGCTTGAGTTTCTATGTACACAGGGTTTGCTGCATAAATTAGAGGGCATTAACGCTTATGTGGGCTGTTGTAACCCAGACACACCGCACCAAGGGCATTTTTTACTCTGTAAAGACTGTCATCAAGCCCAAGAATTGGATAGTCAGTACATTAGCTTAGCCATTAAATTGAGTGCTGATCAGCATGGCTTTGAAATAAAAAGGCACACCATTGAGATTGTTGGCATCTGTCAGGCCTGTCTTGATAAGCCAAAGAAGCTGGAATCTAAGTTGTGAGTGAGGCCTTACTCACGGCCACAAATTTAGGGGTAAAGCGCGGTGATCGGTGGCTAATTAAAGATGTGAACATGGCTTTGCAAATGGGCCAAATTACCACTGTTATTGGCCCTAATGGGGCTGGAAAGTCTACCTTAGTGCGTAGTTTATTGAAATTAATCAATACTACCACCGGCAGTATTAACTCCATCAAGGGACTGCGTATTGGCTATATGCCACAAAAGCTAAAACTACAAGAGACCCTTCCCCTGTCAGTCGCGCGCTTTTTAGACCTAGGCCGCCATAAGCAACACCCATTAAGCCCAAACCTATGGCATGATTTGCTGCATGAGTGCCGTGTAGAAAAACTACTTGCACAACCCATGCAGCAACTTTCTGGCGGTGAGACCCAAAGGGTACTGCTATTGCGGGCGCTCCTGCGCAAACCCCATTTATTGGTTTTAGATGAACCCGTTCAGGGTGTTGACGTCACTGGGCAAGTGGCGTTGTATGATCTCATTGGGCAGGTTAGAGATATCTTAGGCTGCGGTATTCTTATGGTATCCCATGATTTACACTTGGTGATGGCTGCCACAGACGAAGTGATTTGTTTAAACCAACACATTTGCTGCTCTGGGCACCCAGAGCAAGTCAGCCAAGACCCTGCATTTACCGATTTATTTGGTCCCCAAAGTGGTGGGAATTTAGCCTTGTATAACCACCAGCATAATCATCACCACACCAGTCATGGCGACATTATTGACGGCCAGCATCATGAGGACTGCGATCATGGCTGACTTTCTATTATGGGCTTGGTTGGGTGGCTTAATGATTGCCGCCATTGCAGGACCTTTAGGTTGTTTCATGGTGTGGCGCCGCATGGCTTATTTTGGCGATACCCTTGCCCATGCTGCCCTGCTAGGAGTTGCATTAGGATTATTGCTGCATGTTAATGTTAGCTTAGCGGTCGTGCTGGTATGTTTGTTGTTAGCCCTATTGCTCAGCACGCTCATGCATCAACGGATGATAGCAACAGATACGTTGCTGGGCATTCTCTCCCATGCCAGCTTATCATTAGGACTCGTTAGCTTGAGCCTCTTTGATCACCAAGCGATCGATTTAATGAGCTTTTTATTTGGTGACTTGCTAGCTATCGGTCAAGCAGACCTTTTGTGGGTTGCCGTAGCCTGTGCTTTGGTTTTAGTCATTTTAGTCACCATTTGGAAGCCTTTATTAGCCATTACAGTGAATGAAGAATTGGCTCAAGTTGAGGGCGTTAATGTGGCTTTGACGCGCACCTTGCTTATGCTTTTGGTCGCTGTAGTGATTGCTGTAGCCATGAAAGTAGTGGGTGTTTTACTCATTACGTCCTTGTTAATTATTCCCGCAGCGGCGGCCAGACGCTTATCCAATTCACCAGAGCAAATGGCCTTGCTTGCAAGTTTACTTGGCATGTTAGCTGTCAGTGGTGGTTTAGCACTGTCATGGTTTTATGACACCCCAGCAGGGCCATCGATAGTGGTCATCGCTAGCAGTCTATTCTTTTTATTGTTTAGTTTGCCGCGGCCATTTAGGTCTGTTTAACGTGGCCAAAAACGGGCCTTTTCAATATGCCCCTGAAGCCAAACACATGCGGCAACTGTGGGTGCTAGCGTGGCCTTTAATTGTCTCTAACATTAGCGTGCCCCTACTTGGGTTAGTAGACGCCGCCATTATGGGTCATTTAGACGACGCTCGCTATTTAGGTGCCGTTGCTTTGGGTGCTACCTTACTGTCCTTTATTTATTGGGCCTTTGGCTTTTTACGTATGGGTACTGTTGGCCTCACGGCACAGGCCCATGGGGCCCAAGATGCGCAGCGCTTGATGCAGCTACTGTTTATGCCAGGTCTACTAGCCTTGGTGATTGGATTGGGCATTATGGCCCTACAAAGCTGGTTGATTCCTCTGGGTGTGTCGCTGATGGGGGCCAGCACTCAAGTCTCTGGATTAGCTCAAGAATATCTCACTATCCGGGTTTATAGTGCACCCGCCGTATTAGTCACCTATGTGTGTTTAGGTTGGTTGTTAGGGCGCCAAGATAGTCGTAGTCCTCTGATCTTACTGGTGGTGACTAACGTCAGTAATATTGGTTTTAACCTGTTATTTGTGGTTGGTTTTGACATGACCAGTGCAGGCGTTGCATGGGGTAGTTTGTTGGCTGATTATTGTGGCCTTTTGCTAGCCCTAGCTTTAGTTTGGCGTCACTTAGCTCGGTTTAATCAGCCATTCTTTATTCAGTGGGCTGCATTTTCACCTTTAGCCAAGCAGTTAGTGCGCCTCAACAGCTACCTGTTCTTTCGAACTTTAATGCTACTCTTCGCTTTTGCCTTTATTACCTCTCAAAGTGCGCGCATGGGTGATGATGTATTAGCCGCTAATACGCTATTATTACAATATGTAACTTTACTTGCTTACGCTTTAGATGGATTTGCTTTTGCGATTGAAGCCGCCTGTGGAGAGGCCTTGGGGGCTAAAAAGCGGCAACGGTTTTATCAACTATGCTTCGGTGCAGGAGTTTATTCGATCATCGTCGCCGTTGCTGCAACAGTTGGCTTTTGGTTATTAAGTGACGTTTTTATTAACCTGCTGACCTCCATTGAGGGGGTCCAAAAAATCGCCATGCAGCATGCAGTATGGGTCACATGGGTGCCCATCATCAGTGTTTGGAGCTACTTATTTGATGGCATTTTTGTGGGTGCAACCCAAGCCCAAGCCATGTTCTATTCGGTTTTAGCCAGTTTAGGTGCGTTGTTGCCTCTTTGGTATTTATTGCAACCTTGGGGCAATGATGGACTTTGGTGGGCATTTTTGGGGTTTTGTGGCGTTAGAGCCTTGGTCGCCTTAGCTGGTTTCCTATGGCTTAGTCATAAACAAATTTGGTTCGTCAATCTATAAACAAGCCACCACTACTTCAACTTCAGCACTTGAGGTTCTACTTCTTGAACTGCAGTTGGCCTAGTATGATTCACTCGGGTCGTCATCTCTTGGCGTGCTGCGGTACCCTGCCCTATGCGTTCTTCGTGCCCACAGGTAACACAATCTCGTAACTGCTCATCCACCTCACCTTGTTCCGGAATATAAATCCGCACACTGTCTTGGGCACCACACTTGGGGCACACAATGCCAGCAATAAATCTAACTTTCATGGCGTTGTCCTTGCTCTAAACTATTAACTAAACCCTTGTGGCGCATTAAGGCGTCGATACGGGGCTCTCGACCCATAAATTGTGTGAACAAAGTCATGGCGTCACGGCTACCACCCTGACCCGTTATTTGTGCCCAAAGTGCGGCGCCCGTAGCTGGATTAAAGATCCCTTCGTCTTCAAAACGACTAAAGACATCTGCAGCTAATACCTCTGCCCACAGATAGCTGTAGTACCCAGACGCATAACCACCCGCAAATATATGCGCAAAACCATGCTGAAAACGGTTCCATGAGGGCGCTTTAACCACAGCAACTTCTGCTCGCACCGCATTTAACACCGACTGCACCGATTGAGGTGCAGCGGGGTTGTAATTCATATGAAGTCGTAGATCAAAAAGGGCAAATTCCAGTTGGCGCATAACAAACATGCCCGCTTGAAAGTTTTTAGCGGCAAGCATTTTCTGCAACAGGTCTTCGGGCAAAGCCGCACCTGTTTGATGGTGCTTAGCAAACAAACGCAATGATTGTTCTTGCCAACACCAGTTTTCTAATAGTTGACTGGGTAATTCCACGGCATCCCAGGCCACACCATTGATACCAGCAACACCCGCAACGTCAATATTAGTCATCATATGGTGCAAGCCATGGCCAAATTCATGAAATAGCGTAGTAACTTCTCCATGGGTCAGCAAGGCCGGCTTATCACCCACTGGCGGAGCAAAATTACACACTAAATACGCCACCGGCAGCTGCAACTCACCATTAGCTTTGATTTGTCGATTACGGCACTCATTCATCCATGCGCCACCACGTTTATGCTGACGAGCATAAAGATCAAAATAAAAGTAACCAATGGCCTTGCCGGCGAAAGACACCTGATAAAAGCCCACATCTTGATGCCAAGTAGCAATACCATTACAAGGCGACACATCAATGCCATAAATACGTTTGACCACATCAAACAATCCTGCTTGCACCTTTGATAAGGCAAAATAGGGTTTGAGCTCTTCTTGGGATAGGTGAAAGCGGCTTTGCCGCAATTTTTCACTGTAATAAGCCACATCCCATGCGGCTAATGGAGTGGGTCCACCTTGGGTTGTTACAAACTCTTGTAGCTGACGCATGTCTGCTTCAGCTTGGGGCTTACAGCCCTTAGCTAGGTCCATTAAAAAAACTTCAACAGCGCGCCCAGAGTCAGCCATTTTTTTGGCTACTGAGTAATCTGCGTAATGATCAAAGCCCACAAGATTAGCCAGCTTATGACGCAGCCCCACTAATTCTTGCATCACTTGACTGTTATCAAACTGTCCGCCATGGGGTCCTTGATCAGAAGCCCGTGTATTAAAGGCTTGATACATTTCTTGCCTTAAAGGTGCTTGCTCTGCAAAGGTCATTACGGCGTGATAACAAGAGAAATCTAGTTTTAATAAGTAACCGTCTAAGGCCTCAGCTTTGGCCGCCTCTAGGGCCTGCTGTAATGCAGATTCTGGCAATCCAAGTAAGTCATCACTATCAATAATATGCTTTCTCCATAGCTCAGTAGCATCCATAAGTTGATTTGAAAAGCGTGTAGATAGCTCTGCCATTTGTTGCTTTAATCGACCATAATCTGTTTGCTGCTGGGGGTTTAATGCCACACCTGCCAATTTAAAGTCCCTAATCTGGAGCTTCACAAACTGCTGCTGGGATTGACTTAATTGGCTAAACTCATGGCTCTCTAACAAGTCTAAAAAAGCCAAGTACAAGGCCTTATTCTGTCCCATTTTCGTAGCATAGGCGGTTAGTTTTGGCAAACACTCATCAAAAGCGGCCCTGACCTCATCTTTATTACTCACCCCATGCAAATGACTAAGTGGCCCCCAAAGCTGATTAATCTCGTCATCTAAATGTTCAAGCGTGGGTACCAACTGGGCATAGCTTAGTTTCGCTTGGCCACCCAGCAATTGTTCAATGGCGTTGTGATTATCGGCCAACTTTTTATCCAGAGTGGCTGCTACGTCAGCAGGCTGAATTGACGAAAAGTCGGGTAGTAGTAAAGCGTCTTGTAAGGAGTTGGTGTTCATGACATCTCGTCGATTGTTTTGTATGTAAGTGGGGTTATAATAGTGCCTCTTTAAGCAATACCCAACGTTTTGCTGCAAATTAGGAACAACAATGTCCATTAGACCCCTTAAACATGCCCAACCGCGGATAGATTCAACTGCGTTTGCTGATGCAGAGTGTATTATTATTGGAGATGTGCATATTGGAGCAGACTCGTCCGTGTGGCCCTACAGTGTGGTTCGAGGCGATGTAAATCACATCCGCATTGGCCACTCTACTAGCATTCAAGATGGGTCCATTTTACATGTTACCCATAAAAGCACTCACAACCCAAATGGCTATCCGTTGATTATTGGTGATCAGGTCACTGTGGGGCATCGTGCTATTTTGCACGGTTGCACGATTGGTAATCGCGTATTAGTCGGCATGGGAAGCACAATTATGGACAACGTTACAGTGGACGATGACGTTATGATCGCTGCCAATAGCCTTGTCACTCCTGGCAAGCATTTAGTGAGTGGCTTTTTATACGCGGGCAGTCCTGCCCGCCAAAAACGCCCCTTAACAAATGATGAAATCTCAAGCCTTACCTACATGGCAAACAATTATGTCAATCTAAAAAATCAGTACTTAGCACAGGAACAAATATGAGTAATCCGTACCATAAAGACTACCCCATTACTTGGGAAGAGCTGCACCGCAATGCCCGTGCATTAGCTTGGCGCTTACTTGATCATGGGCCTTGGAAAGGCATCATTGCGATTACCCGAGGCGGCTTGGTACCTGCTGCCATTATTGCTCGTGAGTTAGACATCCGTTTAATTGACACTATTTGTATTTCTAGCTATGGCCAACTTGAAACAGGGGTGGAAGCCAGCCAGCAAGGCCAACTTAAGTTACTCAAAGGCTTTGATGGTGACGGTGAAGGATTTTTACTCATTGATGATCTTGTGGATACAGGTAAAACAGCTGCCGCTGTGCGGGCCATGGTACCTAAGGCCACCTTTGCCACTGTGTATGCTAAACCAGCGGGTAAATCTGCTGTAGACATGTACATTACCGAAGTCAGTCAAGATACTTGGATTCGTTTCCCATGGGATATGGCACAAAGCTTTGCGACCCCTATTGCAGACCTGCAAGACTAAATACGGCAACCTAGACCTAAGGAATCGGCGTGACCCAATTTTTATATTTATCCACCGTTCTTATCTGGGGCACCACTTGGATCGCTATCCCTTTTCAATTAGGCGAAGTGGCCATACTAACTTCTGTATTTTACCGCTTTGCCCTAGCAGCGGCCATTATGCTGTCTTTGGTTCTGGTTAGTGGGCGGTTACAAACCACAAGCAAACAAGACCACGGTTTTATGGTACTGCATGGTATGTGTTTGTTTTCACTAAATTTTGTGTGTGTTTACACGGCAGGTTTAACAGTTTCTAGTGGCCTATTGGCGGTTATTTTTTCTTCTTCAACCTTATTTAACGCCATCAACAACCGAATTTTTTGGGGTGAAAAACCGACCCCGGCAGTCTTTGCTGCAGGTATTCTTGGCATTATTGGTCTGAGTTTAATGTTTTGGCCTGAGTTAGCAGAGGATTCAAATAAGGGGGTAGATCTGGGCAGTATTGGCTTTGCATTTCTGGGTACTTTTTTGTTTTCTCTTGGCAATATGATCTCGGTAAGGCATAACAAGAAAGGGCTCAAACCTTTTACTAGTAGTGCTTATGCTATGGTTTATGGAACTCTATTTTTGGCTGGCCTGCTATTGATTACCAACACTCCATTAACCTGGGACTCTCGCCCTCAATACCTTGGCGGTTTATTTTACTTGGCCATTATTGGCAGCGTGGCAGGTTTCACCGCTTACCTTTCTCTCGTGGCCCGCATAGGTGCCAGCAAAGCAGCCTACGCTACAGTTCTTTTCCCGGTGGTCGCTTTAGCACTATCTACTGTATTTGAGGGTTATGCATGGAGCTTAAGTAGTTTGAGCGGCTTAGTTCTAGTTTTGCTGGGTAATGGGCTGATTTTGGGTATCAAATTACCCTTTATGCGTCGCCCCAAAGCTTCTGTTTAGCTGGCAGCATGGTTGCCCCTCTGGATGACGTGCATGAACAGCTCAATGGATAAACTGGACACGGGTGTTGAGTTAGTCTTGGCTGTGAAGCCACGTTATCACCTCTTGAGCGTTTTCGCTTGAAGGAAATACTGGGTAAAAAACCTTACATATATAGCCTTGTTTTATGACCAGAGTCATACGTTTGTATAATTCCATATTGGCGACGTCAAATGTAGGTAGCGATAGCTCTGCTTTAAGACGTAACTCATTGTCGCTCAATAATTCAAAGGGTAAGTGCAGCCTTTGCTGCGCCTCAAGTTGGTAGGCACTGGCTTGCACGCTCAAACCAAACACTTGAGCATTCAGTTGTTGCAATTCCACATAGTGATCTCTAAAGCTGCATGATTGAGGCGAACAACCTCTTGCCCCCGGAATATCATCCCAGTTTTCTGGCAGAGGCTCATCAGGCCGCCCTGTCATAGGGTACACATAGACCACGGCATAATGTTTGATCTGTGCCAAATCCACCCACTGTTGGTTAGTGGCCATTAACTTTAAGGATGGCCATTGCATACCATATAAATGATCACTGCGGCCATCATCTAAAGGTACCGGTAGGTCTTTTGGAAGTTTTGTCAGACTCATAAGTGATGCTCTTTTTAAATAAGCGACAGAACGCTCACCTACAACTCAATACCCTAGCACGAAGTTAGCCATTTATACATTACCATGGCATCTATATATCCCAGTTGTGGATGCAAAAACGCCTTCGGTAAGCATCCCACTGTCGCAAAGCCTAGCTTTTGCCACAGTTTTAAGGCGCCCGTATTGCTTGCTGCAACAAAGTTAAACTGCATCGCTTTGTAGCCCAATTCAAGTGCTTGTCGTTGTGAATGTTGGCACATTAACGTGGCAAGCCCTTGGCCTTGTGCAGCAGGTGCAACCATATACCCACAATTACACACGTGATCGCCGGCTCCAGTCTGATTAGTTTTAATGAAGTAAGTCCCTAAAATAACACCGTTTTTTTCAACTACAAAAGTGGCCAATGGCATCTCTAACCACAAATTTTGAGCCTGTTCCTTATTCGTATCGCGGGGGTAGGCATAAGTGTCGCCCTTATTAACAATGGCATGAAAGATGGGCCAAATATCATCAAAATCACCATCAATAACTTCTCGGATATTCATTGTGTTAAATCCTAAGTGAAATAGCGCTTGTTTTAGGGTTATTAAAGAAGTTTACATCTGTAGCTTTCGCCAGATCAATTATAAAGGTAAAATTAAGGTGTTTTTTTCCACCGGACAGATACCATGGGCAGAGCCTATCAAAACAAAAAGTTAGACATCGCCAAAACATCTGACGCTAAGGCTAAGGTGTATAGCAAATACGGCCGTGAAATTTATGTTTGTGCAAAATCTGGTGGTGTGGAACCCGACGGTAACCTCGCCCTACGTACACTCATCGACAAAGCCAAAAAAGATCAAGTACCCAGTCACGTGATCGATAAGGCATTAGAAAAAGCCAAAGGTGGTGGTGGTGAAGACTACTCCACCGCGCGTTATGAAGGTTATGGCCCGGGCAATGCTATGGTGATTGTTGAGTGCCTAACAGACAATCCAAACCGTACTTTTGGTGACGTACGCCTATGCTTCACTAAAACTAAGTGCAAAATTGGTACTTCAGGTAGTGTGGGCCACATGTTCGATCACAGTGCTATTTTTGTTTTTGCCGGCGATGACGAGGATGCTGTGCTAGAGGCGCTAATGGAAGCCGACGTAGATGTGTCCGACGTCGAATGTGAGGATGGTAAGACTAGTGTATTTGCACCTAACACTGAATACAACAAAGCCAAGCAAGCGCTTATCGATACTTTAGGTAACGATGAAGGTGAGTTTGAGTTTGAAGTGGATGAGATTCAATTCATCCCACAAAATACCAGCCCAGTAACGGGTGATGACGCAGCAATGTTTGAAACATTTTTAGATATGCTCACAGACCTTGATGACGTGCAAAATGTTTATCACAATGCCGAACTAAGCTAAATCATACTAGCCTGGGTCCAACGCCGCCTCTACCGCACTTTGAGCATGGATGGCGGTCGTATCGTATAGCGCCACGTGGGTATCTTGCTGTTGTACCAGCAAAGTGATTTCTGTGCAGCCTAAAATTACCGCCTGAGCACCTTGGTTAAAAAGGTCTTGAATCACGTCTAGGTATTTTTGTTTCGAGTCGTGATTAATGATACCAAGGCATAATTCTTGGTAAATCACCTCATGAATCATCGTTTGTTGCTCTGCACTAGGCACCAGTACTTCAATGCCAAAGTCTTGGCTCAAGCGCCCTTTATAAAACTCTTGCTGCATAGTGAATGCCGTGCCTAACAAGCCGACTTTGGTCATGCTATGGGCCAATAATTGCTTCGCTGTGGCATCAGCTATATGCAATAACGGAATTTTCACTGCCACCTCAACCTCGGTGGCCACCTTATGCATAGTATTAGTGCAAATGAGAAATAGATCTGCTCCACCCGCTTCTACCGCTTGCGCAGCCTGTGCCAATATAGCAGCAGTTTCACGCCACTTTCCTACATGCTGTAGCTGCTCAATTTCATGAAAATCAACACTGTAAAGACACACTTTCGCGCTATGCAAACCCCCTAAGCCTTGTTTAACCCCTTCATTGATTGCACTATAATAAAGACTTGTGGATTGCCAACTCATGCCCCCTATTAAGCCAATGGTCTTCATACATTAAAGTCTCGACAAACCGTAGGTAATATTAAATTCTAACATTTTACTTTTGCCTCTTTAGTTCAGCCATTTAGTTCAGCCCTTTAATTCAGCCCTTAAGTTTAATAGTATGGGTGCAGTCGGCGGTAGCACTCCTCGCCACAAGTGAAAGGATTGAGCAGCTTGTTCTACCAACATGCCCAAACCATCATCTGCCCGGGCCGCTCCTTGATCGAGGGCCCATTGGTTAAACGCCGTTGTTTGGGCACCATACATCATGTCATAACAGCGGCTCGCATTGCTAACCAAACCTTTAGGCAGTGGTGGTAAATCACCTGTTAAACTTGCTGATGTGCCATTAATAATCCAATCAAATGAGCCTTGTAGCTGCGCCATTGGGATAGCTTCAATGGCCCCTAAATCAGTGAATAAAGCAGCTAAATCACAGGCTTTGGTATAGGTTCGATTAGCAATCACCACCTGTGCGGGTCGCTGTGCCAAAATGGGCTGTAACACCCCCCTAACAGCACCACCTGCCCCTAACACTAAGATTCGCTTCGCATTTAACTGGCCTTTTAGGTTATGACAGATGTCACGCACTAAGCCCAAACCATCCGTATTGTCAGCCACTAACTGTGCTTGTGCATTCAAATAAAGGGTATTGGCTGCCTCAGCCTTAGCCGCTGCAGGGCTATGCACTTGAGCCATGGCAAAGGCCCGTTGTTTAAATGGCACAGTAATATTCAGGCCTTTACCGCCCGCTACAAAGAACTGCCTCACCGTGTGTTCAAAGTCTTTTTCTGCCACTAGCTGAGCTTGGTAGTTAAGAGGCTGATTAGTGGCAGCAGCAAACGCTTGATGGATGTTGGGCGACTTACTTTGGTGTATAGGATTGCCCAACACACGATATTGATCAATGATCTTATCAATGGGCATAGCCTACTCCAACCAATCTTTGGCAGGTAAATAATCCCGCTCTAAGAGGGCTTCTTCTGAATTTTTTTCAATTTGGTAGTCATAGCTCCAGCGCACTTCACTGGGTAATGACATAAGAATAGATTCGGTGCGGCCTCCCGTTTGTAAGCCAAATAAGGTTCCACGGTCATAAACTAAATTAAACTCTACATAGCGGCCGCGACGGTGTAGCTGAAAATCCCGTTGCCGCTCACCATAGGGCGTGTCTTTACGACGTTCAATAATAGGTCCATAGGCTTTGAGGTAACTATCTCCAACACTTTGCATGATGGCAAATGCAGTATCAAAGTCAGGATCATTTAAATCATCAAAAAATAACCCCCCCACGCCCCTCGCCTCTTTGCGGTGGGGTATGTAAAAATACTCATCACACCAAGCTTTTAGTCTTGGATGTAAGTCATCACCAAAGGGGTCGCAGGCAGCTTTGGCCGTAGCGTGCCAATGACGGCAATCGTCTTGGTTACCATAATAAGGGGTTAGGTCGTAACCACCACCAAACCACCATACAGGATCAGCACCCAGTTTTTCTGCAATAAAAAACCGAACGTTGGCGTGGGATGTTGGCGCATAGGGGTTGCGAGGGTGGATGACCAAGGACACACCCATGGCTTGAAAACTCCGTCCAGCCAATTCTGGTCGATGGGCTGTAGCTGATGCAGGCATTGAATCTCCCATCACATGGGAAAAATTAACCCCACCCTTTTCGATCACACTACCTCCAGCTAAGACCCGACTAAGGCCACCACCACCTGCTTCTCGCTGCCATTCATCAGCCATAAATTGTGCCCCACCATCAAGTTCCTGTAGAGCATTACAGATGGTTTGCTGCAACCCAAGAAGGTAGCTTTTTACTGCACTGATATCAACATTGGACACTAAAAATTCCTTACCTATGGATTTAAGCTGGACGGATAATTTGGCCTGAAACTAAATCTTTCACTTGACTTGGGTGTTTACTCTGACCCAACTCACCGCTCACCACGTAGTTGAGTTGATCACCAAAGGTGCGCAAAATGTGTAACCGACTTCGGGCAGGCCGACGCCCTGCTAAGTTAGCAGAGGTAGACACAATGGGTCCACCAAAGCGATCACATAAACGCGCCACTAAAGGATGCGCAGAAACACGCAGAGCCACACTCTTATGTTGACCTTTAATCCAAGGTGGCACCCAAGCTTGTGGATCTGGCATTAGCCAAGTGGTTGGGCCCGGCCAAGTTGCGTTAAGCTGCTCAATTTGAGCGGCTGTTAAGGCCTCAACTAGGGGCTGAAAATGGCTCCACTGGGATGCTACTAATATCAAACCTTTGTGCATGGGCCGTTGTTTTAGCTGTAAAACTCGATACACTGCTGCTTCATTCCAGGGGTCACAGCCTAAACCCCAAACTGCCTCAGTAGGATAGGCGATGACACCCCCCATAACTAGGGTTTGTGTGGCGCAGGTTAAATGCCAGTCATTAGGTCGCATAGGTCCAATAGATTTCCTAAATAGATTGTGCTTAAAGCACCTTTTCATAGCCACCCGCCGTTAAACGAACACGACCAAGTAGTTCTAATTCCACCAATTGAGCGGCCACCACACTATAAGGCAATGCCAATTGAGAACAAAGTATATCAACAGGCACGGGGTCATAGCCAAAAACTCTGAGTAATATTTGTAATTCTTGGGCAATATCCGCAGAATCCTCGTGGGTTTTTGGGTCTTGGTCTTGGTAGTGAGCAATCAGAGGTCGTAGCTGCGGCGCTAACTCGACTAAGACTTGCTGTGGTTGATCTACCAATATGGCACCATCACGAATCAACTGATGGCAGCCTCGACCCAGAACATTGTTTACACTAGATGGCACAGCAAAGACCTCCCGGCCCTGCTCCAAGGCGGCCTTAGCAGTAATGAGAGAACCACTGCGAACAGCCGCTTCTACCACTAACACACCCAGACTGAGCCCACTTATAATTTGATTACGAACGGGAAACCGATAGCCAAGGGGTTTTGCCATGAGGGGCCAAGGTGACACCAGTAACCCACCACCAGCAATAATGCTTTGGGCTAAGGACCGATGTTTGACGGGGTATATTTGACCTAAGCCTGATCCAAGTACGGCAATAGTGTCCGCTTGCGCATCTAATGCCCCTTGATGACACGCCCCATCAATACCTAAGGCCAGACCACTGACAATAGTTAAGCCACTGGCCCCAAGACTGGAGGCAAACTGTTTGGCCAGCGCCTCACCACTAACACTGGCCTTGCGGGCACCTACCATGGCGATACTGGGCTCATTCAGTAAGCTTATACGACCTTGTACCCATAAAAATGCAGGTGGATGGTGAATAGAGTTTAACGCCTCTGGATAGCCTACATCGTTAAACAATAGCAGCTTAGCTTTATGGCGTTGGGCCCATTGCAATGGGTTAGCAAGACTTACTACCAGAGGTTGCGAATTTAATTGGGCTAGATAATTTAGTTGCGGCTGATTCAAAATAGAATTGAGCTGACAACAGTGTTGTGGATCTAATATGACTTGTTGACGGCCAAAAAGCTGCGCTAACTCAAACCCTTGCTTGAAGCTTAAGTTGAGTTCACTAAGTGCCAACCAAGCTAAATGATGATCATCCATAATCATTCCATTACTAAACAAAGATAGTGGTATAATTCTAGTTAATAAATTCAATTTTGCGTCAGCAAGCCTCGGACTCGCTGCTACGCCAGACTATAACGAAACCAGAATCTCATGGCCCTATTAACTATTTTAGAATTTCCAGATCCACGTTTACGCAAGGTTGCGGTGGATGTCGCTCATATTAATGACGATATTCGCCAATTAGCCAAAGACATGCTCGAAACCATGTACCATGCACCCGGCATAGGTCTAGCAGCATCACAAGTAAATGTGCATCAGCGATTAGTTGTCATTGATGTCAGCGATGACGGTGATGAGCCGCGAGTTTTGATTAACCCGAGTTGGGAGCCCTTGACTGAAGACAAGCAAAGCTACCAAGAGGGTTGTCTGTCAGTGCCTGAATTTTATGATGATGTGGCCCGCTATAGCCGCATTCAACTCAGCGCCTTTGATGAGCAGGGAGAGCCGATTTCTGAAGTCGCAGAGGGCATTTTTGCGGTGTGTATCCAGCATGAATTAGACCACCTAAACGGTAAATTGTTTGTTGACTATCTGTCTAACCTAAAGCGTGATCGAATCCGTAAAAAACTTGAGAAAAAACATCGCGACGACATCAAAGATGCCCTCTACGAGGCTAAGGCTAAAGTTAACTCGGAATCCCAAGGGTGAACCCAGCCGGTTTAAAGATTATTTTTGCAGGTACCCCAGACTTTGCTGCACAGCATCTGCAAGCACTATTCAATAGTCCACATCACGTTGTTGCTGTTTATAGTCAGCCAGATCGACCTGCTGGTCGGGGCCGCAAACTAGCCGTTAGTCCTGTTAAGGCCCTAGCTCTTGAGCACTCTATTGAAGTCCAACAACCTGTCTCTCTAAATGACACTTCAGCACAACAACTTTTAGCCCGCTACGAAGCTGATGTGATGGTCGTTGTGGCTTATGGCTTAATCTTGCCCCAAGCGGTGTTGGAGACTCCACGCTTGGGTTGTATTAATGTCCACGGTTCATTACTTCCCCGCTGGCGGGGAGCAGCGCCGATTCAAAGAGCAATTTTGTCAGGGGATGTTCAGTCAGGAATTACCGTGATGCAAATGGAAGCGGGTCTAGACACAGGTCCGATGCTACTAAAAATAGAGGCCCCCATCGCGATTAATGACACCAGTGCAAGTTTATACGCTAAGTTAGCAGTGCTAGGTTGTAAAGGTTTAGTGGAGACTTTGTATGGTCTACAAAATTCAATGCTCACGCCTCAGGTGCAAAATGACACAAAGGCTAACTATGCCGATAAATTGACCAAGGCAGAGGGCGCCATTGACTGGCAGCAAAGTGCACAACAAATTAGCCTTCAAATTCGTGGGCTTAACCCTTGGCCTGTGGCCTACAGTGATTGGCAAGGTAACCGTCTGCGCATCTGGATGGCCCATGCATTAGAAACCCATAGCAATCACCCCGCAGGTACCTTAGTGGGATTGGATAAAACCGGTTTAGAGGTAGTATGTGGTCACGGACACCTTAAAATAACCCAATTACAATGGCCAAACGGTAAAACCCTAAATCAAAGTGAGTTAATGAACTTAAAACAAAAGATGATACTTGGCGAAGTTTTCACTAGCCTTGGGATGGCAATCTAACCATGGCAAACCCACGCTTATTAGCCGCCCACGCCCTCACTGCTGTGCTTTGCCAAAAAGGGTCTTTAGCCTCGAGCCTACCCAAGGCTCTAGAAGCCGCAGAACATAGTGAACGCGCCCTTATTCAGCAACTTTGTTACGGCACCTGCAGGCACTTTCCACAATTAGAGTTGATTGCAGACCAGCTGTTACACAAACCAATGAAGGCTCAAGATCAAGATATTTATGCGCTTATCCTCATGGGCCTATATCAAATCAAAGCCATGAGAACCCCAGATTATGCGGCTGTTGACGCGACTGTGCAGGCTGCTAAAGCGAGTGGCAAACGCTGGGCAGACAAACTCATTAATGGGGTCTTACGTTCTTACATTCGAGGTGGCGATGAGCTTACAGAAGTCCTAAATGAGTATGACGCTTACCGTTATAATCACCCACAGTGGCTGGTGTCGAAGCTCAGGCATCATTGGCCAGATCATTGGCTAAAAATTCTGGCAGCTAATGACCCACAGGGGCCATTAACTTTACGAGTAAATACTCGAGAAATTAGTCGCAGCGATTATATAGTTGAGCTGGCAAACGTCGGTCACCCCAGTCATGCATGTCTCATCAGTGAGGTTGGCGTACAGCTCGAACAAGCTTGTGACGTGACTCAGCTACCAGGCTTTTTACAAGGTTGGTTTAGTGTGCAAGACGAAGCGCCACAATTATCAGTAGGGTTATTACAACTAGAGGCAGACCAGCGAGTGTTAGATGCGTGCGCCGCACCAGGTGGTAAAACCTGCCATCTACTGGAAGCCCAGAATGTTGATGTGGTGGCCGTAGAACTGGAAGAACGGCGTATTGGCCGCATGAAAGAGAACCTACTGCGCATGGGCTTAACCGCAGAAATTATCTGTGCTGATGCCAGTGCACCAGACCAGTGGTGGGATGGGCAATTGTTTGACCGAATACTACTTGACGCCCCCTGTTCTGCTACTGGAGTCATCCGCCGCAACCCTGATATTAAAATGCTGCGCACCAGTGAAGATATTTTGGTGCTGGTGCAGTTGCAGCTCAAACTGCTGCATAGTTTATGGCCGTTACTCAAGCCCGGGGGTTACATGGTCTATGCCACTTGCTCCGTTTTAAGACAAGAGAATGACCGTCTTGTGGCACGTTTTTTAGCGCAGCAACCAAAAGCGCACCACTGTGTTATTGAAGCAGATTGGGGCGTTGAAATGGACATAGGGCGCCAGCTTTTTCCAAACCCTATAAGCCATGATGGTTTTTACTATGCCAAACTCCACAAGCCCCTATGACAGGTCCAAGCATAGTAGTAGATTATGCCATGTGTTCTGCTATCATAGTGACAATCACTCGCTCTTGAGGCATTTTGCTCTAGTATGAAAATCATCATTCTTGGTGCAGGTCAGGTTGGCCGTACCCTTGCTGAAAACTTGGCTAACGATGCCAATGATGTGACGATGGTAGATCAAGATGCCGGTTACTTGAAAGACTTACAAGATCGTCTGGATATCCGCACTGTGAAAGGCCATGCGTGTTTGCCCAATATTCTAGCAAGTGCGGGGGCTGAAGATGCGGACATGCTAGTGGCTGTAACTAATAGTGATGAGATCAATATGGTGGCCTGTCAGATCGCTAAAACCATGTTTCAAACGCCCACTATAATTAGCCGCATTCGCGAACATCAGTATTTGTTGAAGCGCGATGCGTTATTTAGAGATGAACCCCGCGCTTTTCCTATTGATGTCATTATTAGCCCTGAAAAGTTGGTAACTGCTCATGTACAACGCTTAATAGAAAATCCAACTGCCTTGCAAGTACTCGACTTTGCTAAAGGTAAGGTGCAGTTGGTTGCTGTGACCGCTTGTCATGGAGGTCCATTAGTTGGCAAGCCTGTGTCTGACTTGCGCAGCCATATGCCCAATGTAGACACCCGTGTGGCGGCTATTTTTCGCAATAACAAGGCCATCGTCCCCTCTGGTAAAACCCATATTCACGTCGATGATGAAGTCTTTTTTATCGCAGCTAAAGCTGATATTAGTAAAGTAATGAGTGAGCTGCGTCGATTAGAAAAACCCTATAAGCGCATCATGATCGCCGGTGGTGGTAATATTGGTGCTCGGTTAGCTGATAATTTGCGCAAAGATTTTCGGGTTAAGGTGATTGAACGTGGGCTCGAGCGTTGCGAGCGTTTGGCCGATTTATTAGAGGATGTCATCGTCCTCCATGGCAGTGCATCTGACAAAGAGTTGTTGGTTGAAGAAAATATTGAATCAACGGATGTATTTTGTGCATTAACTAACGATGATGAGGCAAACATTATGGCTTCTATGTTAGCCAAACGCCTCGGTGTGCGAACAGTGATGACCCTGATCAGTAATCCGGCCTATGTGGATCTGATAGAGGATGGCACTATTGATATTGCCATCTCACCACAACAAACCACGATTAGTAGTTTGCTAACCCATGTGCGCCGGGGTGATATTGTCAACGTTCATTCCCTCAGGCGAGGCGCTGCAGAGGCCATTGAAGTGGTTGCCCATGGCGATGGGAAAACATCCAAAGTGGTAGGCCGCAGTTTGGCGGACATCAAACTGCCCGAGGGGACCAGTTTTGGTGCCATTGTACGGGGTGAGGAAGTGCTTATTGCCCACCATGACACGGTTATTAATAATGATGACCATTGCATTCTTTTCTTAACAGATAGGCACATGATACATGACGTTGAGCGATTATTTGCGGTTACTATTGGATTCTTTTAGGCCTTAATATGCACTTTCGGGTTACCTTAAAAATTATTGGTATGTTGCTAATGGCTTTCAGCACATCCATGCTACCCTCATTAATTATTGCCTTGAGTTTGCCAGATGATAGTTCAGAATCTACCTTTGCCCTGTCGTTTTGTATTACTTTTGTTGCTGGTTTTTTAGTTTGGTTACCTTTTTCTAAACATAATAACGTCCTACGTACGCGCGATGGTTTTGTCATTGTGGTCATGTTTTGGTCTATTCTAGGTCTGTTTGGAGCTTTGCCGTTTTACTTCTCTTCTCCCCTGTCTGCGCTGAATCCAAATTGGAGTTATGTAGACGCTTTATTTGAATCTCTTTCTGGCCTCACCACCACAGGGGCAACAGTCATTACCCAACTCGACACATTACCTAAGTCATTACTGTTTTATCGTCAGTTTTTACAATGGTTTGGTGGTATGGGCATTATCGTTTTAGCAGTCGCTATACTTCCTATGTTGGGTATTGGTGGCATGCAGTTATACCGGGCAGAGACACCTGGACCGGTTAAAGACTCTAAACTAACACCCCGTATTACAGAAACAGCCAAGCAGCTTTGGTATATTTATCTCACCCTGACGGTGACATGCGCATTAGCTTATTGGTTGGCGGGTATGAATGCTTTTGATGCGCTTACCCATAGTTTCTCCACGGTCGCTATTGGCGGCTTCTCTACCCACGATGCCAGCTTAGGCTATTTTAATAATGCAGCCATAGAAACCATTGCTATTGTGTTTATGTTACTTGCAGCCGTGAACTTTGGCCTGCACTTCCAAACCGCTCGCACTTTTCGTCAAAAGCACTATAAAGCCAGTTTATTACATTATTGGCGAGACGAAGAGTTTCGTTTCTTTTTAAGTGTTATGGCCATTATTAGCTTCATTACCGTAGCCACTTTATGGCTTACTAATGACATGACTTTGAATGACAGTTTCCGCCAGGGGGTGTTTGAGGTCGTCTCCATCGCCACCACTACTGGCTATGCGACAGCAGACTTTGCCCTTTGGCCTCCCATGCTGGGATTCTTATTATTTAGTGCGGCTTTTATGGGTGGGTGTGCGGGCTCAACAGGCGGCGGCATGAAGGTCGTGCGCGTGTTAATAGTGCTCAAACAGGGTTTGCGGGAAATACAGCGTCTCATCCATCCCAACGCAATCATTCACGTTAAGTTAGGTTCCAGCCCTATTCCAGATCGCGTCGCAGAGGCTGTGTGGGGTTTTTTCTCAGTCTACACCTTAGTCTTTATGGTGATGATGATCGCTTTATTAGCCACAGGCTTAGACCAAGTTACGGCCTGGTCAGCGGTTGGGGCTACGCTTAACAATCTAGGCCCAGGCTTGGGAGATGTTGCCGCTCACTACGGCGATATTAATACCACAGCAAAATGGATTCTTTGTTTTTCTATGCTTTTAGGGCGTTTGGAAGTGTTTACCTTATTAGTCTTATTCACACCAATGTTTTGGCGTGACTAGGTTATTCTATTAGTTAGTTTTTCCTAACCTATTCACAGATTTATCCACAGGAATTTTGTACCATGCCAGAGCGTTGGAATGACCGTTATTCTGTGTTTTTAGAGCTGCCTGAGGTAAGTTATTGCCTGCAAAAATACGTCCACTTGTTGCCCACCCAAGGCACAGGTTTAGATTTGGCTTGTGGTCTGGGACAAAACTCAATATTCCTTGCTAAACAAGGACTTACGATGCACGGGTGGGACTATTCCCAGGCTGGGTTAAAGCAAATGAAGCGCCATTGTTCATTACAAAAAATTGAAGTAAATCAACGATGTATAGACCTTGTAAAGACGTCTTGGCCCAACCAACAATTTGATCTTATTTGTGTCACTGCATTCCTCGATCGTGCACTTTGTCCACAGATTGTGTCGCACCTCAAACCCGGCGGTATGTTGGTCTATCAAACCTTTAACCAAGTCACAGCAATTGCAGGTGAGCGCCTGAATAAACCAAGGCGTTCGCAGCTGTTATTAGGCCAGGGGGAACTGCTTGTGTTATTTAGAGATCTCGAGCCTCTGGTGTATCAAGATGAACAAGAGTTGACACTACTAGGACACCCTCTAGCTGGCAAAGCCTTTTTGATCGCACGAAAGCCGAAGCCTAAAGAGTGCTAGTGTTCTTGTTCTAAGGTATGTTTGAAACGGCGGTATTCCCACTGGTATTGTTCTGGCGCACGCCTCACCAACTCTTCGATCGCTTGATTTATTGCTTTAACACTCGATTCAATAGTGGCTTGTTGGCACACTTCAGTGATGTCTTCTAATTCAATAATAAACCCGAGGCTAGAAGGTACGCGGCGTGCAAACCCTATCAGAACACGGGTGTTTTTAGTCTTAGCAAGTTGACTGACCAAGGTCATCGTATATGCGGGTTGATTAAACCACTGACTAATAATCCCAGCTTTCGGTGGTGGCTCTTGGTCAGGTAGTATGAGGTTTACCTCACCCTTTAATAGGGCTCGTTTTAACTGCATCACACCCTTAGCTGAAGCTGGAGCTAGTTGCATACCCGCTTGGGTTCGTGCCCCGTGAATCAATCGATCAAGCCCATGTAATTTAGCTGGTTTATAAAGGGCCGTCACCTTGGCTTCATGAGCAGCCCAGTTGGCAAAGAGCTCCCAGTTACCCAAATGAGGGGTTAGAAGGATTACACCCCCCATCAATTGGGCCTGTCTCAAGCAGTCGGCCCCACTCACGTTAATAATCCGGTCTAAGCCACTTTGACTAGGCTGGGTCCAATTAATACCCATCTCTAGGGCCGCATAAATCGTATGCAACATACTCTCGCCCACCAGTGCCGTTTGTTGCTGACAGGTAAGGTTGGGCCAGCAGCGCTGCACGTTAAGTTGGGTTTGTTTGAGGCTCTGATTCGGCAACCGCAACATCAATAGCAAAGTCAGCTTTGACAAGCCATAGACCCAAGATAGGGGTAACATGCCCAGCACTCTGAATAGACCGACGGCGAGGCTTGATTTTAAATAGTCAGACATAAAATGGTCATAAATGGGTTCTCAAACCAGAGGTTTGGCTAAATTAAGTAATGATACCTCGTAAATGGCCCATAAACGAGGCACTTAGGTTCTTTTAGACACAAGCCAGCTGCTAACTGCTAGTGTATAATGGCACGCTTTAATCGTGCCGGAAGCCTCAGGTTGCGGCAGCTCTCTCTTTTACTTAAGGCGTGGATCTAGTCGTGGAAAAAACAACCGATACCAGCACTTTTCAAGGCCTCATTTTTGCCTTGCAACAATACTGGTCTGCTCAAGGCTGCAACATCATGCAACCGCTCGATATGGAAGTGGGTGCTGGTACCTTCCACCCAGCGACTTTTTTGAAAGCCATTGGCCCAGAAAGCTGGCGTGCGGCTTATGTGCAGCCCAGTAGACGTCCAACAGATGGGCGTTATGGCGACAACCCCAACCGCTTGCAGCATTATTTTCAGTTTCAGGTCGTCATTAAACCTTCACCCACTAATTTTCAAGAATTATACTTAGAGTGTTTGGATCATTTGGGCATTGATACGCAGGTGCATGATGTGCGTTTCGTTGAAGATAATTGGGAATCTCCCACCCTAGGGGCTTGGGGCTTGGGTTGGGAAATATGGCTCAACGGAATGGAAGTGTCACAGTTTACCTATTTTCAACAGGCCGGAGGGATTGAATGTTTTCCAGTGATGGGCGAGATTACTATTGGTCTGGAACGTATTGCCATGTACCTACAGGATGTTGATAGCGTATACGATCTAGTGTGGAGCCGTGCGCCAGATGGCACGATTGTTAGCTATGGTGATATCTTTCATCAACAGGAAGTTGAGATGTCGACTTACAACTTTGAACACGCTGAAGTAGCGACATTATTTAGTAACTTCGACCATTACGAGGCACAGTGCGCAAGAATGGTTGAGGCTAAATTACCTTTGCCTGCCTATGAGTTTGTACTTAAGGCATCTCATGTATTTAACTTACTTGATGCACGTCATGCCATCTCCGTTACTGAGAGACAACGTTATATTTTGCGGGTGCGTGCCCTTGCGAGACAAGTAGCCTTAGGGTATTACGCCACTCGCAAAGCTCTTGGCTTTCCACTAGCTAGTGCAGAACTAAAACAAAAGTTGTTGCTAGAAGAGGAGAAAAGCTCATGAGCCGCGCTGATTTATTATTTGAGCTGGGGACTGAGGAACTGCCTCCCAAGTCGTTGATGACGCTGTCAAAAGCGTTAGAATTAAGTGTGACGAAACAGTTAAAGGAATTGGGTCTAGCCCACACTGAAGTTACTTCTTACGCCACACCCCGACGCCTAACAGTGATGGTTAAAGATCTACAATTGCAACAAACCGACCGCCAAGAGCGTCGGCGTGGGCCCTCTATTCAGGCACCACCGAATGCTATTGATGGCTTTGCAAGATCATGCAATGTCAGTAAGAACGAATTGACTGTTATTGATACAGAAAAGGGACAATATTATGAGTTCGATCGTACAATCAAAGGTCTCAAGACTCTGGATTTGATGGGCAGCTTAATTCAAAAAGCACTAGCTGATTTGCCCATTGCAAAGCGCATGCGCTGGGGCGCCTCGCGTGGTGAATTTGTTAGACCTGTGCAGTGGTTTATATTGGCCTTAGGCTCTGACCTAGTCGATATTGAATTGTTTGACCTGACTAATAGTCACCAAAGTCGTGGCCATCGTTTTCATAGCCAAGGCGCAATCACCATTACCTCAGCTGCAAATTATTCTCAGCAAATGCGCACTGAAGGTCATGTGATTGTTAGTTTTGAAGAACGTAAGACCATGATTCGGACTCAAATCTTAGAACAAGCTAAGGTTCTTAACGCGATCGCCGTTATAGACGAAAAATTACTTGATGAGGTCGCTGGTTTAGTTGAATGGCCGACTTGTCTCACGGGTCGATTTGATCGCAGGTTTTTGGAATTGCCTGCTCAGGCGTTGATCTCATCCATGAAAGAACATCAGAAATATTTTCACTTTGTCGATGAACAAGGTGACATTTTACCGCTCTTCCTTACAGTGAGTAATATCAACAGTAAAAATGCTGCACAGGTGATTGCTGGCAACGAACGAGTCATTCGCCCGAGGCTGGCAGATGCTGCTTTCTTCTTTGAAACTGACAAAAAAACGAGTTTGGAGAGTCATAATAGAGCTTTAGACAAAGTGGTGTTTCAAGCAGAACTTGGCACCGTCATGGACAAGACAATACGCATGTCACAATTGGCCGCAAGTATTGCAATAGACATTGACGCAGATTATCTCTTGGCAGCTCGCGCAGCCACCCTATCCAAAGCCGATCTGAATACCAACATGGTGCTTGAGTTTAGTGATCTACAAGGGTTAATGGGTCACGTTTACGCACTAAACGATGGGGAAGACCCTGTCGTGGCTGCCGCCCTAGAGCAACACTATTGGCCAAAATTTGCAGGTGACAGATTACCCGAGTCATCGGTCGCAAGTGCCATTGCCATTGCAGATCGGGTAGATACGTTAGTGGGTTTGTTTGGTATTGGACAACCACCAACAGGAAGTAAAGACCCCTACGCTCTTCGTCGCGCAACCGTGGGTTTGTTACGTATTATCATAGAGCAAGGCTTGGAACTTGACCTGGGGTCTTTAGTGATTAAGGCCTATCACTTACATGGTAATTTGTCGGTGCCTGTTGATAAAGTTCAACCTCAACTGTTGGATTTCATTTTTGATCGCTTACGGGCCTATTATGAAGATCAAAAGATTGCCATCGATATTTACTTAGCCGTCATGCAGAACAAGTCAAACTCTCCGTTGGACTTTGATCGTCGAGTGAATGCCGTGAGCGAGTTTTTGATGTTGGATTTGGCCCCTGCCTTGGCAGCGAGTAATAAACGAGTCAGCAACATTTTGGCTAAGAATGGCAAGGGCGAACAAGTATTTGATCCAACATTATTAGTTGAACCTGCTGAAATAACTTTGGCCAACATATTGATCAAAGTTAGAGATGAAAATTCAATTGAAGGTACTCATGTTAATTATCATGAGGCGCTCCAGGTAATGGCCCAATTAGCTAAACCACTGGAACAGTTTTTTGCGGATATCATGGTCATGACCGAAGACGAGGGCCTTAAGAATAATCGTTTGGCATTGCTGGCTGAACTGCAAATCGAACTTGGGCGGGTAGCTGATATTAGTTTGTTAGCGCGTTAATTTCCCAGAGATGGTGTGTTTCACGTGAAACACTCAGCGCCAGGGTTTTTAAGCTGCATTGATCAACCATTCTTTATGCCACCCCATGCCCACAAAAAAGCCTCCACTTGGAGGCTTTTTAACACTATTTAACGCCGAAGAAGATTCTAAAAATCGAGGTTCGCAACTCTCAACGCATTTTCTTCTATAAACAAACGACGAGGCTCAACGTCATCGCCCATGAGGGTGGTAAACATTTGATCAGCTGCTATAGCGTCATCGATGGTCACACATAGCATACGGCGTTGCTCAGGGTCCATTGTCGTTTCCCAAAGTTGATCAGGGTTCATCTCCCCTAAACCTTTATAGCGCTGAACTGAAAGACCACGGCGGGCTTCTTTCATTAACCACTCTAAACCTGCGGCAAAGCTTTCAGTGGCATAAGTCTTTTCTCCACGTTGGAAATAGCCATCTTTTTCTAGCAAGCCCGATAAGGCCAAATTCAAAGCCACGATCGAACGGTATTCTCCTGAACTCAAGAAATCAAAGCCAATCAAATAGTCATCATCAATGCCATGAGTGGTGATGGTGACCATTGGTAAATAGCCATCACGCTCAGGATTTGAGCGAATCTGACCATCGTAAAGCGCTCCACCTTCTTCTTGCTGCTCTAGGCATTCCAACATTGCATCTAACCAACCTGATACCCTGTCCTGATCATGTAACTCTTCTAGGCTTAACACTGGCGCATAAACCATTTGCGTCAATATCACTGCTGGAATAATTCGTTCTACCCGCCTGATGGTTGCCGCAACCTGACGGAACTGAACCGCAAGGCTCTCTAATCCAGTGCCTGAAATTGCAGGAGCCGTTGCGCTTGAATGAAGTGAGGCATTATCCATCGCCCCTTGCAGTAGAAAACCATCTAGCGCTACATCATCTTTAAGATATTGCTCCTGCTTGCCTTTCTTTACTTTATAAAGTGGCGGTTGAGCAATAAACAAATGGCCGTTCTCAATCACCTTAGGTAGATGACGAAAGAAAAATGTCAGCAGTAAAGTCCGAATGTGAGCACCATCAACATCAGCGTCGGTCATGATAATCACACTGTGGTAGCGTAGTTTTTCGATATCAAACTCATCACGGCCGATGCCACATCCTAGAGCGGTGATTAATGTACCTACCTCAACAGACGACAGCATCTTATCAAATCGAGCCTTTTCGACGTTGAGGATTTTACCTTTCAAAGGCAGAATGGCTTGAGTTCGTCGGTTGCGGCCCTGCTTAGCAGACCCGCCTGCTGAATCACCCTCTACAAGATAGATTTCTGATAATCCAGGATCTTTTTCTTGGCAATCGGCAAGTTTGCCCGGCAGGCCTGCAATGTCCAAAGCTCCTTTACGACGAGTCATGTCGCGCGCTCTGCGTGCTGCCTCTCTCGCCCGAGCGGCATCGATCATCTTACCAATGATAACCCGTGCTTCTTGAGGATTTTCCTGTAGGAATTCTGACATGCATCGACCCAGTTCATGTTCTACGGCAGACTTAACCTCAGAAGAGACCAGCTTATCTTTAGTCTGGGATGAGAACTTAGGGTCTGGAACTTTAACAGAAATAATGGCTGTCAAACCTTCTCGAGCATCATCACCAGAAGTCGCAACCTTCGATTTTTTCTGAGCAGACTCTGACTCAATATAATTATTAAGCGTGCGGGTAAGTGCAGAACGAAACCCACTAAGGTGAGTACCACCATCACGCTGAGGAATGTTATTCGTAAAACAGTGAATACTTTCTTGGAAAGAATCGTTCCACTGCAAGGCAACCTCAACCCCCACCCCATCAGCATGCAACGTATTAAAGTGTATGCACTTATTAATGGGAGTCTTATTGGCGTTTAAATATTCAACAAATGCAGCCACACCACCTTCATAACAAAACAACTCTTCACGACCTGACCGGTCATCTTTTAAGCGGATGGCAACACCCGAATTTAAGAAAGATAACTCCCGCAGACGCTTAGCCAAAATGTCAAAATGAAACATGATATTGGTAAAGGTGTCAGATGACGCAGTAAACGTACAGGTTGTGCCTGTGCCTTCGGTCTTACCCACGATCGCCAGTGGTGCTTGAGGCACGCCATGGTGATAAATTTGTTCATGGACTTGGCCATTACGTCGGATGGTTAATTTTAATTCTGTAGATAATGCATTGACTACACTCACGCCAACACCATGCAATCCGCCAGAAACCTTATAGGTATTGTCGTCAAATTTACCACCCGCATGTAATACGGTCATGATGACTTCTGCGGCAGACACGCCCTCCTCTAGGTGGATATCAACCGGAATACCACGCCCATCATCGACCACAGTGACGGTGTCATCAGACACAATGGTGACACTCACCTCATTACAATAACCCGCTAAAGCCTCATCAATACAGTTATCAACAATTTCGAACACCATATGGTGTAGACCTGTGCCATCGTCTGTATCCCCAATATACATACCTGGGCGTTTACGCACAGCGTCCAGCCCCTTAAGGACCTTAATACTGGACGAGTCGTATATTGTCTGTTCGCTCATTAATTACTCCGACATCATTTTCTTAAATAATAGCACTAGGCCTTCAATGGATTTTATTCCTGACTTACCTGCCCATGTTTCACGTGAAACATTTTAATCTGCACTTCTTTGGGCCAACACTCTTTTAGCTCATCGGCTCCGACACTCGTGACGAACACCTGTGCCTGTAATTCAATTAACTGTTTACAGATTTCCCGCCGATGCGTCCAATCCAGTTCTGCCGCTAAATCGTCTACCAAAAATACACACTTACGGCCTTCAAGCTCACTCAATAATTTGCCTTGCGCAAGCTTAAGCGCAATTACCACCAACTTTTGCTGGCCTCGAGAAAGACGTTCAACTGCATTAACACCATGCAAAGTAAACTTTATGTCTGCCCGCTGTGGCCCTCGCTGGGTGTAGCCAAGCTGCAAGTCACGCATCAATGTCTCTTCAAGAATATCAGCATAGTGACGATTCGCAGACCAGCCTGAATAATAACCCAGCGACAAGTCGGGCAAATCAACTAAGCCAGACAAGAGTTCAAAAAATACTGGCTCGAGAAGCTTCAAATACGCCGCCCTGAGCTCATTTAGTTGCTCAGCCACCTTAACCAAGCCTGGATCAAAACTAGCCCTCACATCAGCATTTATTGTACCACGTTTGAGAGCGCTGTTTCGCTGTTTTAACAGTCTTTGAGCCTGCTTCCAAAGGCTAAAAAAGTTCGGGTTATGATGATACACGCCCCAATCCAAATATTGCCTTCGAACACTAGGTCCAGCCTCAATGAGGCTTGAACTATTTGGATCGATTAGCTGTATGGGTAATAAATTAGCAAGCTCAGCCACTGACCCAAGGTTTTCCCCATTCAGGCGTATACTATGATTACCATCCAGACGACGCGTCATACCCAAGGAGTCACTCACCCCTTGGGCGTTTTTAACTTTGGCGAACAAAAGACAATCAATGTGACCCTCACCAATGACAGACGCTAACTTTAGACTACGAAAAGACCGACCCAAGGCCAGCATATGAATGGCTTCTAAGACGCTGGTTTTACCACTCGCGTTTGGGCCATATAATAGATTAATGCCTGCATCAAATTGAAGTTCAACTTGATGCAGGTTACGCAACCGCTGAATGCTTAGTTGCTGTAGAGACATAAGCTCAAATTCCTGTGGATAAAGCCCACCAAAAGCTGTGCATAACCTGTAGTGGCTGAGGCTATTGGAGCCCCAAAAGTATCATAGGTTTTAACTGCAACTAAAGCCTCATGGGCATGATCACATATTGCGCTGCACCCGTACCACCATCAGCTAGCAAAGCACTTGAGTTCGAGTCACTCAAGGTGATCTTTACCTGATCGCTATGCAGGACATTTAACACGTCAAGCACATAGCCTACATTGAAACCAATCTCAATTTGGGCACCTTGATAATCGACCATCAAACTTTCTTCGGCCTCTTCCTGCTCTGGATTATTAGCCACCACCTGCAAATTAGTATCACTCACCGTCATGCGGACACCTCGGTACTTTTCATTGGACAGGATCGCTGCACGACTGAGGACACCACGCATTGCCAAGCGATCAACAAGCACCAACTTGTCGCCATTACGTGGCAATACGCGCTCATAATCTGGAAACTTACCATCAACTAGTTTAGACGTAAAGATGAAATCATTGGTGAATGCTCGAATATGGCTCGCACCTATCACTAGTCGCACTATACCATCTTCGTCTGTCATCAGGCGCGCAAGCTCTAAGACACCCTTGCGTGGAACAATTAATTGTTGTGCTGCCTGGTCTGGCAGGCTAACCGGCATAACACTCGTAGCTAAACGGTGGCCATCGGTTGCTACAGTGCGCAATTCACTATCTTTAATCTCAAACAGCATACCATTTAAATAGTAACGTACATCTTGCTGAGCCATCGCAAAGCCAGTTTGATCTACCAACTGCTTAAGACCCATCTGAGACACCTCAAATTCAAACGACTCAGGGCTGTCTTCCACGTTAGGAAAATCTGCTGATGGTAATGTGGATAACTTAAATTTACTACGCGCAGATCGCACCAAAACATGTTCATCATTGAGCATGACTTCGATCATAGAGTGGTCTGGTAGCGACTTACAAATGTCCATCAATTTGCGCGCTGGAATGGTGACGCCGCCATCCTCACCCGGTTGGTCTAAACTTACCCGCCCAACCAACTCAACCTCTAAATCTGTGCCCGTTAGCGTCAATTGGTCCCCCTCAACCACGACCAGAATATTAGCTAACACAGGCAAAGTTTGACGTCTCTCAACCACTCCTGCTACCAAAACTAGGGGTTTCAAAAAGGCTTCTCGGCTGATGGTAAATTTCATACTAAAATCCTGTTCACGGTTTTGGCTCAAGCAACTATCAACTTAGACAGTTAGCGTGCGGTATAAGTTATCATAATCATCGTGAATGTCACGATCTGCTTCGCGTAATTCTTTAATTTTCCGGCAAGCGTGCAAGACCGTTGTATGGTCTCTTCCACCAAAGGCATCGCCGATCTCCGGCAAACTATGATTGGTCAATTCTTTGGCCAGCGCCATGGCCAACTGTCGAGGTCGAGCTACTGACCGTGACCGACGTTTGGATAAGATATCAGCAATTTTAATCTTATAATAGCTTGCCACAGTTTTCTGGATATTATCAATACTGACCTTTCGATCTTGCAGTGCCAACAGATCCCGTAGTGACTCTTTCACGAACGCTGTGGAAATCGCTTCACCCGTAAAATGCGAGTTTGCCACCACTCGTTTAAGGGCTCCTTCAAGTTCTCTCACGTTTGACCGAATCTTTTTTGCTAAAAAGAAAGCCGCATCTTCAGGCAGAGCAATGTTACCTTCGGCCGCTTTTTTCATCAATATGGCCACTCGAGTTTCTAGCTCCGGTGGTTCCACAGCAACTGTTAAGCCCCAACCGAAACGCGATTTTAAACGGTCTTCTAAACCTGCTATTTCTTTTGGATAACGATCACATGTTAAGATCATTTGCTGGCCACTCTCCAAAAGAGCATTAAAGGTATGAAAAAACTCTTCTTGCGACCTCTCTTTGCCTGCAAAAAATTGTATGTCGTCTATTAGCAGTGCATCCACTGATCGGTAAAAACGCTTGAATTCGTTGATCGCGTTGAGCTGCAACGCCTTCACCATATCTGCAACAAAGCGCTCAGAGTGCAGGTAAACTACTTTTGCATTAGGGTTACGCTCTATCAAAGCCGCTCCCACCGCATGCATTAAATGGGTTTTACCTAGGCCAACGCCACCATAAAGAAATAAAGGGTTATACGAACTACCAGGGTTTTCTGCGACTTGCTTAGCTGCAGCTAAAGCCAACTGATTAGACTTACCTTGTACAAAGCTGGAAAAAGTGAACGCTCTGTTCAAGTAGCTCTGATGTCGCACCGAGCCCTCAACCTGAACCACACGATCTGGCCCACTATCAGCATTAAAATGGGGCTGAATAATGGGGCTGTTTACCCTTGAGCTAACGGGTTTGGCCACTGTCGAATTAAACACTGCGGCAACTGGCGATGCAGCAGTAGCCGATCCACTCGATTGACTTTGGGAACTCAGGGCAGACGAAGCGACAACCAATTCAACATCCTGAGTGGCATCAGTAGCGTAATCCGCTACCAATTCACGGATTCTAGAAAAATACTTATCTCTGACCCAATCCTGTACAAACCGATTGGGAGCTACCAACTGGATTACCCGACCGTTTTCATTTACATTTAACGGTCGAATCCAAGTGTTGAACTGCTGACTGGGCAATTCATCTTGAAGACACGCCAAACACTGTTGCCAAATCGCTTGAGCCATTTTTAATAGGAGCCATCTTAAACTGGATTGTTAAAGCCTTTAGCTGGCTTTAATTATTATAATTAACCTCATTATTTTATCACCAAGTGCCTAAAGTTATCCACAGGCAAAACCGCAGTAAGGCAATATAAGTCCTAAGTTTTGGGCTTAGGCAAAGTAAATTGCACCTATCGGATAATTTTATAGCCTAAACAGTAAATCAGGCTTGCTATTAGATTTTTCCTCTAATATAATTTCGCCCCTAGATTTTCATCGCCAAACCTTTGGCAACTAACTATTTTTGCGAGACCGATCATGAAAAGAACGTTTCAACCTAGCGTCTTAAAGCGTAAGCGCACACACGGTTTCCGTGCACGTATGTCAACCCCAGGTGGTCGGGCCATTATTAACGCTCGCCGTGCCAAAGGCCGCAAGAGCCTAAGCGCGTAAGCGAATTTTACCTGCTTAACCTATGTCTGAACTCGATTTTTCCCGGCAACGGCGCCTTTTGAACGCTGGGGATTTTCGAAGAGTGTTTGATCAAGCTGATTTCAAGGTTTCAGATCAACACATACTGATACTCGCACGCACCAGTTTACACGCTCATTCTCGCATTGGCTTGGTGATTGCCAAAAAAGGCATCAAGCTTGCAGTGCACCGCAATCGTATTAAGCGCATTGTCAGAGACAGCTTTCGTAATCTTTGTACTCAATCCAACGAATTTTCCCTTCCTTTAGACATTGTTATCTTGTCCAGAAAAGGTTTAGGTGAACTCGATAATGACGCAGTTCATCGGCTAATTATTAAGCAATGGGCAAGATTACGTAAAAAAACTGCCCAAAGTAGCTAGTTTTCGTCCTCATGCACTGGCTGGCCATTGCCAATAGTCAAACAGGCACTATAATCAATCTCCTTTACAATACAACTAATGACGATTTGTTTCTATGGATTTTCAACGCATTATTCTAATCGCGGGTGTCGCCATCATCTCTTACTTGATGGTACTTCAATGGAACCAAGATTATGGTACCGAAGCCCTTGCTCCTCAGCAAGTCACCAGTATTTCTGCCTATGATGTAGCCCCGGTTAGTACAGACTTTGCAGTGGCTACCCCCCCTAGTGGTGACACAGAAGTGTCAGTTACCCAAACAGATAACGCGACGAGCGGAAACCTTATCGAGGTTAAAACTGACACATTAGAAGTTATTATTGATACCCAAGGTGGCGACATTATTCAAGCTTCTCTAGTTCAATACTTAGCAGAAATGGATCACCCTGATGTACTTTTCACTCTCTTAGAACAAAATCAACAACGTACTTACGTCGCACAAAGTGGGCTTATTGGCGTCAATGGCACAGACATTAAATCGCGTCCCATATTTAATGCAGCCCAATCATCCTACCAACTCGAAGATGACCAACAGGAATTACAGATTGTACTAAGCCTCACTGATGATAATGGTGCAGTTATCAACAAGATATATACCTTTGCCCGAGGCAGTCATTTAGTCAATCTCACTTATGCCGTTGATAACCGTGGCAACCAGCCTTGGTCAGCCAACCTGTTTGGTCAAATTAAACGGGACCGTTCTAGCGATCCGAGTGCCTCCGGTGGGATGGGCATGTCCGCTTACTTAGGACCCGCATTTTCATTCCCAGACGATAAATATTACCGCTACGATTTTGATGACATGGACGACCTTAATCTGCAGCGCAGTGCTCCAGGGGGATGGGTTGGCATGCTGCAACACTACTTTGTGAGTGCATGGGTGCCTAATCCGGAGCAGCAACACAACTACAGTACCCGAGTCAGCAAAAATAACTATATCGCCGGTTTTGTTAGTCCGGCATTGGAGCTCCAAGCTGGACAGTCTGGTTCCACATCAGCTGATTTTTACGCGGGTCCCAAGATACAGGCGGATCTTGAAGCGATATCGGAAAATCTAGACCTTGTCGTTGACTACGGATGGCTATGGTGGGTTTCTCAACCGTTATTTTGGCTTTTAAATACGATGTTTGGTTTTGTTGGAAACTGGGGAACTGCCATCTTGCTGGTCACTTTATGTGTCAAAGCCTTCTTTTTCTATCCCTCGGCCATTTCTTATCGTTCCATGGCCAAGATGCGTGCATTAGCCCCTGAAATTGCTAAATTAAAAGAACAGTTTGGTGACGACCGCGCGAAAATGTCAGCAGGGATGATGGAGCTTTATAAGCGAGAAAAGGCAAATCCCTTAAGTGGTTGCTTCCCCATTATCATTCAGATGCCTGTATTTATTGGTTTATATTGGATGTTAATGGAAACAGTCGAATTGAGGCACGCACCATTTATTCTTTGGATTCAAGATCTTTCAGTGCAAGACCCATATTTTGTGTTGCCTTTGCTCATGGGTGCCACCATGTTCATTCAACAAATGCTTAACCCGACGCCACCAGATCCAATGCAGGCTAAAATAATGAAGATGTTGCCCGTCGTGTTTACGGTCTTCTTCCTCTGGTTCCCTGCTGGCCTTGTATTGTACTGGGTCTGCAACAACGTATTGTCGATCACGCAACAGTATGTCATTACCAAGCGCATTGAAAAATCAATGGCTGAGCGCAAGCATTAACCTCACACTCGTTGTAGCATAAAAAGGCCTCCTCAAGAGGCCTTTTTTGTCTATATTAAACGCTGCTTTTTAAAACTGGAGGCCCGACCACAATGCAATCAGATCTAGACACTATTTGTGCTCAGACCACTCCTCCAGGCAGAGGCGGCGTGGGTATTATTCGCTTATCGGGTCCACAGGCTCTTGCCTATGGTCAGCAACTAAGCCACAACCAAAGTCAAATTCGCCACGCCCACTATGGACCCTTTTTAGACACACACGGGGCACAGATTGATGCTGGCATCAGCCTCTATTTCAAAGGTCCAGACTCTTTCACGGGTGAGGATGTGTTTGAGTTTCAGGGTCATGGTGGCCAAATTGTCATGGACCTATTGCAACGTGAACTCATTCTTTTAGGGGCACGTATTGCCAGACCTGGAGAGTTTTCAGAACGCGCTTTTTTGAATGACAAAATGGATTTAGCTCAAGCAGAGTCCATTGCTGACCTAATCGATGCTAGCTCAGAGCAAGCTGCTAGAAATGCCTTGCGTTCATTACAGGGGGTCTTTTCTAGCCAAATTAACACTTTGGTTGAAAATATAATCTACCTAAGATTATACGTGGAGGCAGCGATCGATTTTCCAGAGGAAGAAATCGACTTTTTAGCAGATGGTAAGGTCGCTAACTTATTGGCTAAGGCGCAATCAGACCTAGACCAACTATTAGAGCGTGCCCAACAAGGCAGCCTATTGCAAGAAGGTATGCAAGTCGTGATTGCAGGGGCGCCCAATGCTGGCAAGTCAAGCCTACTTAACGCCCTTGCAGGACAAGACCGAGCCATTGTCACAGACATTGCCGGCACCACCCGAGATATTTTAAAAGAGTCTATTAATATCGATGGCCTACCCTTACACATTATTGATACGGCTGGTTTGCGCAACAGTCCAGATAAGGTGGAACAGATTGGCATTGAACGTGCGATTGAAGCCATTAGTCAGGCCGATCAAGTGTTATTGTTACAAGAAGCACAAGACCATTGTTCACCCAAAGAACACTGGCAGACGTTAATGGGTGTGCAACCAATGCCTAGCCAACTGACTTTAGTTCGTAATAAAATAGACCTCTCAGAAGGACTCCCTCAATTCACTCAGGTCGATGGAGTAGACTGTATTTACCTAAGCGCGAAAGATGGCCAAGGCCTTGACTTACTCAGGCGTCAACTCAAACAAGTGGTTGGTTACCAAACGACATTGGAGGGCGGCTTTAGTGCCAGACGGCGCCACATCGATGCTCTGCAACGGTGTCGAGTTTTATTACAGGAAGGGTCTTCACAACTGGCTTACAGTCAGGCTGGCGAGTTGCTAGCTGAGGACCTACGTCTGGCCCAAGAATGCTTGAACGAGATTACTGGTAGTTTCACTAGTGATGACTTATTGGGCCGTATATTTGGGTCATTTTGTATCGGGAAATAACAACTTATGACCAATACTCAACATATTTTATGCATCGAAGATGAAGTTGATATCCAGGAGATTATCGCTTATAACCTTAGGCGGGCTGGGTATAAATTATCCTTAGCCAGTGATGGCATTAAGGGTTTAGCATTGGCTCAAACGCAAACTCCTGATTTAATATTGCTTGATATCATGCTTCCTGGGCTCTCCGGTATGCAGGTCTGTGAGCGCTTAAAGGCAAATCTTAAAACACAGCTTATTCCTATTATTATGTTGTCAGCACGCAGTGAAGAAGTGGATGTTATAAGTGGCCTTACCCAAGGTGCAGATGACTATATCACTAAACCTTTTAGCCAAGCCGAACTGTTGGCTCGGATTAAAGTCGCATTACGCCGAACCCCGTCCACCAAAATACTCTCAATAGGTTCATTATCACTCAACCTAGAAGCTTACACTTGTGATCTAAATGGACAGACACTCAAACTAACCACTACCGAATTCAAATTGTTACACACATTAATGGCTCAACCGGGCCGGGCGTTTTCACGGGAGCAACTCATATTATCAGCTTTAGGTGAGCATTCTGAGGTTGTGGATCGAAATATTGATGTGCATATTCGTGGTGTGCGAAAGCAATTGGGTAAAGCTGCGACTGTGATCGAAACCGTACGGGGTGTGGGTTACCGTTGTGATCCTAATTTTACTGAAACCCTTTTAAACGAAGTCTTGTAGCATGCGCCACTCACCCATATTCTTAAAACTCTACGCTGGCTTTGCCCTAGTCATTTTGTTTAGTATGTTGATTGTTGGCCTTATGGTGCAGCGCCAAATAGAGCAGGCAAGCCTAAAAGACATTCGCAACAATTTATCCAGCCAAGCCTTTATTTTGCAGCAATCTTTCGCTGACATGGATACCCAATCTCAAAATGAAATCCAACAGATGGTCCAACAAATTGGTGATCGTATTGCAACTCGTGTCACCTTGCTAACCAGAGATGGTGTGGTGATGGCTGATTCTGAATTCAGGTTTGATGAGATGGACAATCACCTCTCCCGACCTGAAATCATTTCTGCTACCCAGTCTAGGGTTGGGGAATCAAGTCGCTTCAGCACAACATTGCAAAAGCCCATGTTGTATGTCGCCTTAAAAGCCATGGACAGTCATTCTAATTTAGGCTTTATACGCACCGCCCTCTCCACCGAGCGCATCGATGAGGAATTTAATTATTTGCGCAAAGTGATCATTATTGCGGCGAGTCTCACCACTTTAATTGCTTTATTTATTGGCTATTGGTTGGCTATGAGTTTTGCTCGACCGTTGCGGCAAATGACCATTATTGCAAACGACTATGCTCAAGGCCACTACCAACTGCGTATTCCCAGCGATAGACGTGATGAAATTGGAGCATTAGCTCGTTCTCTTAATAAAATGGCTGATATTTCAGCCCGGCGCTTTAACATTATCAAAACTGAGCGTGACCAATTGTCGACTATCCTTAAGAGCATGAATGAAGGGGTAATTACCGTGAACGACAAAGGCTTGATTACCCACGTTAATCGCGCCGCCTGTCGCATATTACGCACCAGTAGGGAACGCTGTTTAGGTCAGTCTTTACAAGACATGGATGCATCCAACAACCTCAATCAAGCTTTCATACAGTGCCAACAAGAGCAAGTCAGTGTAGAACGGTCAATTCAACTCGACGGCTATACCTTCGCTCGACATTATCGCCTGCATGTCACTTTGTTAAAACACTCCGATCAAGCGGACGCGATACTGGTACTGCAAGACACCACAGATGTTCAACGCATGGACAAGATGCGTGCTGACTTTGTGGCCAACGCTTCACATGAGTTGAAAACACCTATTACTGCCATCCGTGGTTTTGCTGAAACATTGATAGAGGATGAGGCAATAGAACGCCAAACTCAACAACGCTTTATTCGCAAGATTCACGGCCAGTCTATTCGCTTATCAGATTTAGTGTCAGAGTTGTTGGCTTTGTCTCGATTAGAAAGCAACGATGCGGCTTTTAATACTCAAGTTGACCTTCAGCAAATAGTCCAAAGGGTGTGTGATAATTTACAAGCCGTGGCACAAGGCCATCAAGTGATATTAGATCTTGATACCGAAGGGCAACCGATCATATTACTCGGTGATGAAAATGCCCTTAGTCAAATGGTAACTAACCTTGTTGATAATGCCATTAAATACACACCTGCCATGGGTCACGTTCATGTGGTTATTGAGGTCGATGCAAGCACAGCCTTGCTGTCGATAAAAGATGATGGAATTGGCATTGACGAAGCTAACCAAGAACGCATTTTTGAGCGTTTTTATCGGGTCGACAAGGCGCGTTCACAATCACTTGGGGGCACCGGACTTGGGCTTGCCATTGTTAAACACATCGTGCAAAGTCATAAAGGTAGTTTGAAGTTAAAAAGCAAGTTAAATCAGGGTTCTACATTCGTAATTAAAATTCCACTTGCGTCAGATGTTAATTAATCCTGAATCAAGCATAAATCTTTATATAGTCTTAACAAAGCATGCCTATAATGCGCTCACATTAGGCTTAGTTATCAATTGAAAAGGCAGTTCACATGGCAAATCCCATTCTGAGTTTGTTTGGTCATTCACCGATTAAACCCCTACAAAACCACATGCAAACAGTGTTGCAGTGCGTCGAACTTTTAGTTCCTTTTTTTCAAGCAGTCATCAAAGAAGACTGGAATGCTGTTGAGAAGACCTATAACGCCATTGCAAAATTTGAGAGCCATGCCGATGATCAGAAACAAGACATTCGCCTGCATTTGCCAAAAAGTTTATTCATGCCAATCAATCGCTCAGACCTGATTCAACTTCTCAGTAAACAAGACAAAATTTGTAACACCGCTAAAGATATTGCTGGCCTTATGCTGGGTCGAAAACAAATCGTGCCTAAAAAAATTGCCGTAGACATGACCGCCTATGTCAAGTCTGCGGTGGCCGTGGCAATAGAGGCTAAGGTTGTGATTGATGAACTTGATGAATTAATTGGCTCAGGTTTTGGTGGTCGTGAGATTGATCGTATTAATCGCTGTATTACCAAGCTAGAAAAAGCAGAAGACAAAAATGATAAACGACAGATTTCATTGCGTTCGAAACTGCATGAAATTGAAACCAGTTTTCCCCCTGTAGACGCCATGTTTATGTATAAAACAATCGAAGCCATTGGTCACCTTGCTGACCATGCACAAAGCGCTGGAGAACAAATCCAAGTCATTATAGCTCGCTAAATTATTACTTAGAGTTTAACCCATACACACTTCATATAGCTTCGAGAATACACCATGGAAGTTTTAAACGAATACGGACAAATTTTACTTATATTAGCCATTATATTTGGCGTTTTTATGGCCTGGGGCGTCGGTGCCAATGACGTGGCTAACGCCATGGGAACCTCTGTAGGTTCCGGCGCCATCACCTTAAAACAAGCCATTATTATAGCCATGATCTTTGAATTTGCAGGTGCATATTTGGCAGGCGGTGAAGTCACAGCGACTATCCGTAAAGGCATTATTGATCCACTCACTTTGCAAGGTACGCCAGAGTATTTAGTGTATGGCATGCTTTCAGCTCTGCTGGCTGCTGGCACTTGGCTTTTGATCGCATCTATCGTAGGTTGGCCCGTCTCTACAACTCACTCAATTGTTGGTGCCATCGTTGGCTTTGCCGCAGTTGCTATTTCTGTAGATGCTGTTAACTGGAGTAAAGTTAGCACCATAGCCGCAAGTTGGGTTGTTTCTCCTGTGTTAGCGGGCACCGTTTCCTATATGTTGTTTAAGAGTGTTCAACGATTAATTTTAGATACTGAACACCCTTTTGAAAATGCCAAAAAATACGTACCCTTTTACATGTTTATGGTGGGCTTTATGATCACCATGGTGACCTTAATCAAAGGCCTAAAACACGTATTTAAAGACATTGGATTGAGTTTAAACTACTTTGAAATGTCCTTGGTTGCAGCAGCTGCTGGTCTGCTTGTTGCTCTCATCGGTGGTGCAATGTTAACTCGCGTCAAACGTAACCAAGCGATTGAATCAGAAGACCGCTTTGCCAACGTGGAAAAAGTGTTTGCCGTGTTAATGGTCTTTACCGCATGTGCTATGGCCTTTGCCCACGGTTCTAATGATGTCGCTAATGCCGTGGGGCCGATGGCAGCAGCCATCGCTACCATTAAATCTGGTGCTGTGACCGCCAAATCTAGCATGCCCGCATGGATACTTTTAGTAGGTGGTGTGGGCATTGTTGTTGGTTTGGTTACTTATGGGTATAAGGTGATGGCAACGATTGGCACCAAAATTACCGAGTTAACTCCAAGTAGAGGTTTTGCCGCCACCCTCGGTGCTTCTGCCACAGTGGTTCTTGCCTCTGGTATTGGTTTGCCCATATCAACCACACACACTTTGGTGGGAGCTGTTTTAGGTGTAGGCTTAGCCCGTGGCTTAGCCGCGATCAATCTGCGGATTGTCGCCACCATCTTTACCTCATGGGTGATCACCCTGCCAGCGGGGGCGATCCTATCTATTATCTTTTTCTACATCTTTAAGGCTATTTTTTCCTAACCAAAAACTCTAAAAATTTTATACAACGCCATCAATAGAGCCTATGCACCAGCATGTGATTTAGGCTTCTTTTATGGGCATTCATTATGCAACGTCTTAGCAGGTTAGATGTTTAGATGGATGTATGGTTTTTTGATGAGCACACATATCTTAAATCATTGCTGAAATGGTTAAAAAAGGTGGCCTATTTTACTTATAATTCATCAGCTAATATTTCGTTTTTAATTGAGTATTACTGTATTTAGTCTGACTTGAACCTAATATTAATCTCGTTTTCATCTTTTTAAATCATTTTTTTATAAGTTATAAACGCTTTGACCAAATTTTTAGACTATTTTAATGCCTTTTATAATTTTTTATTACACATAAAAAATCTTCTATTACTAATTTACACACAACTTAAGCAGGTTTTATCAGTTTAACCTTTGGTGCTAATGACCTGCCTCTCTCCACTAAACCCTCCTAATTTCAGGACAAAGTCAAAGACGTGCTGAATATAGAATAGCTTTATTCAAGTTATCCACACTATCCACAACTGTATTCACAATGATCTTGTCTGTAATATCAACAAATAAATATTTATTTATTAAAGCACTTAAAATACGTGTAAAAGTTGGGAGCCTATGCATCACTAAGATGTGTATAACTTTCTCTTGTGTATAACCCCATTAGTTATACACAACACCTAATCAGCTTTTTGGACCTAGACTCAGTATCAGTTAACAGCCTTATCATCATTTTAGTTATATGATTTTCATTGTTTTTTTTTAGTTATACATAAAATATGGTCTACTTAGTAATAACAATAATAACAATCTAAAATATATATATTCTTTAAACAATAAATAACTAATCTTTTCCCTGTTCACGCTAAATTATTGAACATGTATTCAGCCCTTAAAAAAGTTATACTAACTCACTGAACCTAGTCATAAATTTGGAAAGGAAAAACTCGTGGATTTTCCCTCACGTTTTGATGTCATTATTGTTGGTGGCGGTCATGCTGGCACAGAAGCTGCTTTGGCAAGCGCTCGCATTGGTGCTAAAACACTACTTTTGACGCATAACATGGATACTCTAGGCCAAATGTCATGTAATCCTGCTATTGGTGGCATTGGCAAAAGTCACCTAGTGCGAGAAATCGACGCTTTTGATGGAGCAATGGCACGAGCTACAGATTTAGCTGGCATACAGTTTCGAGTGTTGAATTCTCGCAAAGGCCCAGCCGTTAGGGCGACTCGAGCCCAGACTGACCGTGGGTTATATCGCAATGCCATTCGACAAATACTTGAGCATCAAGCTAACTTGTATATATTTCAACAATCAGTTGATGATTTGATTATTGAGCAAGACCAAGTAATTGGTGCTCAAACTAATATGGGTTTAAAGTTTTTTGCTCAACAAGTGGTGATGACTACTGGTACTTTTCTCGGTGGTATTATTCATATTGGTATGCAGCAAAGTCAAGGGGGAAGAGCTGGTGATCCACCTGCAAATGCGTTAGCTCAAAGATTAAGAGAAAGACCCTTTCGTATCGAACGGCTAAAAACTGGTACACCACCTCGGATAGATCGTCGAACTGTCAATTTTAGTGTGATGCAAGAACAACCTGGAGATCATCCTACACCGATCATGTCTATGCTTGGTAAGTTAACTGACCACCCGCGTCAGGTACCTTGTCATATCACTTACACCAATGTTAATACACATAATATGATTCGCGATAGTTTAGATAGATCGCCCTTGTATGCTGGTATAATTGAGGGAGTAGGGCCACGCTACTGCCCATCAATTGAAGATAAAATAATGCGCTTTGCTGACAAAGATAGTCACCAAATATTCGTTGAGCCAGAGGGTCTGCATAGTATAGAGTTATACCCCAACGGAATTTCTACCAGTTTACCCTTTGATGTCCAACTGAGTTTTGTGCAATCCATCGTGGGCTTCGAAAATGCACATATTGTTCGACCAGGTTATGCCATAGAATACGATTTTTTCAATCCTCAAGATTTATTTCCCACGTTAGAAACTAAATTGGTTAGTGGGCTGTATTTTGCGGGCCAAATTAATGGTACGACAGGCTATGAAGAAGCAGGTGCTCAAGGTCTGTTAGCGGGCACTAACGCCGCCTTAAAAGCTCTGGATAAAGAACCTTGGACAGCTCGTCGTGATCAAGCTTATGTTGGCGTTATGGTCGATGATTTAGTCACTAATGGAACGCAAGAGCCATATAGAATGTTTACCAGTCGCGCAGAATATCGGCTTCTACTAAGGGAAGATAATGCTGATCAACGTTTAACTGAAATTGGTTATAAGCTGGGTTTAGTGGGTGAGGAGCGATGGCGTGCATTTAATGAAAAGTGTGAAGCTATAGAGCAACGTAAACACTTAATGAGACAAACTAAGGTCACTCTGCATAATGACATCGGACAAAAACTAGAAACCCTACTGACCCAACCATTAACCAAAAGTAGTAACTTGCTGGACATTCTCAAACGACCAGAATTAGATTATCAAAAACTACATCAAGTCGCTGAATTACCTGATATAGATCCTTCTGTAGGTGAACAGATAGAAATTGATATTAAGTATGCGGGTTATATAGATCGACAAAAGGACGATGTTGAAAGGCTAAAACGTAGTGAAGAGACTGTCATACCAACAGACTTTAATTATCAAGCTATTCATGGGTTATCAAATGAAGCCACGGCCAAACTTGAACAAATTCGCCCAGTCACCTTAGGTATGGCAAGCCGAATTCAAGGGGTAACGCCTGCTGCTCTATCTTTGTTATTGATCTATCTGAAAAAACACAAGATGAAATCTAAAGTTGACTTGGCATCGTAAAAATGACGTCAAGGCAATCCTTAATAAACCAAAAAGAAGCGCAAATCCAATGGCGAAAATTAATTGAAGCGGGTAGTCACTCCCTCGCTATTGATCTCACAGCACAACAGCTTGATCTATTGGTCAGTTATATAGAACAACTATTGAAATGGAATAGAGCTTATAATTTGACCGCTGTCCACGATCCCTTAGACATGATTAAACTGCATATATTTGATAGCCTAGCTATTATTGAATGTCTAGCTAAACTCAATGCTAATCGGTTTATTGACATAGGTACCGGCGCTGGACTACCTGGTATGGTATTAGCGATCGTGTGTCCACAGAAGATCGTCCATTTGCTTGATACCAATGGCAAAAAGACTCGTTTTCTCACTCACTTTAAGCATCTACATCAACTCAACAACGTAGAAATAATCAATCAGCGCTGCGAAAACTACATACCTGAACTTGGTTATGATGTGATCCTTTCACGCGCTTTTGCTACCATTAAGGATATGTTAAACGGCTGCCAACAGTTGGTCACACTAAATGGTTTTTTTGTGGCAATGAAGGGCATCTACCCGGCTGCAGAGTTAGACGCTATGCCCGCTAACTATTGCCTGCTAGACTGTGACGTCCTGCAGGTACCTGGCGTAGATGCTAAACGTCACCTGATAACTATCCAAAAGCAACCCACGTAGGCCACTTGTGAGCAAAGTCATAGCGATAACTAATCAAAAAGGCGGGGTAGGTAAGACGACCACTTGTGTTAATCTAGCTGCGTCTCTAGTCGCCACCAAGCGCAGGGTGTTAGTCATCGATTTAGACCCACAGGGTAATACCACCATGGGCAGTGGCATCGATAAAAATACATTAAGTCATTCAGTTCTTGATGTGCTCACGCAAAAAGCAGATGTTAATCAAGTAATACAGGTAAGCACACCTGCTGGTTATGATCTATTGCCATCAAATGGTGATCTAACTGCTGCTGAGGTTGAACTAATTCAGGTTCAGAAAAAAGAAGCGCGCTTACGCTTGGCCTTAACTCAGTTACAGCACCAATACGATTTTGTGTTAATTGACTGTCCACCATCATTAAATATGCTAACAGTCAATGCCCTGGCTTGTGCCAATAGCGTTTTAGTGCCAATGCAATGTGAATATTATGCCCTAGAAGGTATTAGTGCTTTACTTAATACGGTCAAGTTTATTAAAAATAGCCTTAACCCAGAGTTAGTGATAGAAGGTATATTACGAACCATGTACGACCCTCGTAATAGCCTGACTAATGATGTATCACATCAGTTGATCAACCACTTTGGTGATTTAGTTTACCGAACTGTCATTCCACGCAATGTGCGTTTAGCCGAAGCCCCCAGTCACGGACTACCAGCACTATTGTATGATAAGCATTCTCGAGGTGCTGTGGCTTATTTGGCCTTAGCTAGTGAATTTATTCGTCAACAAGAAAAAAAATAGAGCGGTATTATGGTTAAAAAACGTGGCCTAAATCGAGGTTTGGAAGCTTTGCTGCAAGGTTCTGGTAGTCTTGATGTTGACTTAACACAAGACCAACCTATTACAAAAGATGGCTTACAAGAATTGCCGGTGGAGTGGATTCAACGTGGGGTTTATCAGCCCCGTAGAGACATAGAACCAGAGGCGTTAGATGAACTAGCGGCCTCGATCCGTGTTCATGGCATTATGCAACCTATCGTGGTGCGCAGTGTGGGTGTTGATCGCTATGAAATTATTGCGGGGGAACGCCGCTGGCGGGCTGCTCAGTTAGCTCAACTTGACAGCATACCTGCGCTAATTAAAGAAGTGCCTGATGAAGCAGCCATAGCTATGGCGTTGATAGAAAATATACAACGTGAAGACCTAAACTCCATTGAAGAGGCATTTGCCTTGCAACGATTGCAGCAAGAGTTTGAACTCACACAACAACAGGTTGCCGATGCGGTTGGAAAGTCTCGTAGTGCCATTGCTAATTTATTGCGTTTATTGCAACTTACAGAACCTGTAAGACTCCTACTAGAGCGGGGAGACTTAGAGATGGGTCATGCCCGAAGTTTGTTAGTGCTAGAAGGTGAAAAACAATTAACCTCAGCGCGTGAAGTCGTGGCTAAAGGCTTGTCTGTTCGTCAAACAGAAGAGTTGGTTAAAAAAGCCCAACAAACACCAAAAGACGAGGTTATCCCCGCCATTGATGCCGACATCGACAGTCTGCAAAATCGTCTGTCCGAGACCATTGGCGCTGTGGTTACGATTAAGCAAGCAACCAAGGGCAAAGGTAAGCTAGTCATTAATTATTCGTCTTTAGACCAACTTGACGGCATCATTGCTAGACTCGATGCCTAGTCAGAGGTGTTTTCTGCAAATTAGTAAATCCAGTAAATCACTTTTTAAACATGAAATCTGTTGAGATTTACGCGCAAACTCCCTATAATCTGCGGCGCTGTGGTGATTGTTGCCGCAGAGAGTCTAGTTTAGACCAACAAACAACGGATTTTGTAAGCACATATGGCGCTCAATAAAGCCCCCCTTTGGTTGCGAAAGACATTAACTTATCAGGTTCTTTTAATAGCCCTGATTGGAGCTGGTTTATCTATAACAGACTGGATTACGGGAATGTCTGTAATTCTTGGTGGAGCCATTTATAGCCTACCTGCGTATTGGGCTGTTAAACGAGAGTTTACCCGAAGTAACAAGCGGGGCTCGAGTCTACAGAAGGCCGATGCTGGGGTCACTTTGGCGCAAATGTACGGTAATGAAGTGCTTAAAATAACCTTCACGGTTATCTTATTCTGTTTAGTGTTTGGCCTAGTTAAACCACTAAACCCATTAGCCTTGCTTATTGCCTTTATTGGTTCTCATCTGCTTGCAGCAGTGTTACCAGTCGTTATAGATAAACAAACTTCTATGAAAAAAAAGTGAGATAAAGCATGGCTAGTGGCATGACGTCCTCTGAGTATATCGCTCATCACCTAACTAACTTAACTTATGGAAAGCATCCAGTAAACGGCTGGAGCTTCGCCCAGAGTGGCCAAGAAGTCGTTGATATGGGTTTTATGTCCATTAACGTTGACTCTATGGTTTGGTCTGTGGGCCTAGGTGCATTTTTTATCTGGCTATTTAGCCGAGTGGCTAAAACGGCCACCACGGGGGTACCCGGCGGCGTGCAAAATTTCATTGAAATGATCATTGAATTTGTGGACGATAGTGTGAAAAGTATGTTTCACCACAAAAGTGCCCTCATTGCCCCAATGGCATTAACCATTTTTGTGTGGGTATTCTTGATGAACCTCATGGACTTAGTGCCAGTGGATTGGATTCCACATTTGGCGGTGGTGGTTGGCATACCCTTTATGAAGATCGTCCCCTCGACCGACCTCAATGTTACCATGGGCATTTCTTTCTCCATCTTCTTTCTAATTGTCTTCTATTCAATTAAGCAAAAAGGCATTGGTGGCTTTATGGCCGAATTAAGTCTACAGCCACTAGGCAAGTGGGCCCTACCCTTTAACCTTCTACTTGAAGTAGTGGGCTTGATTGCGAAACCTATTTCTTTGGCCCTGCGTTTGTTCGGCAATATGTACGCCGGGGAAATGATCTTTATTCTGATTGCGCTACTGCCCTTTTGGGCTCAATGGCTATTATCGGTGCCGTGGGCCTTGTTCCACATCCTAATCATCACATTGCAAGCATTCATCTTTATGGTGCTGACCATTGTGTATTTGGCGATGGCTCACGACCATCATTAATCATTACCTTTTTACTTTAAACTACTAATCTCACTTAACTGGAGAAACACAATGGAAATGGAATTAGAAATAGCAAAGATTGCTGCTAGTGCCTCACTATATTTTGCGGGTGCATTTATCCTTGGCATGTCTGCGCTTGCAGCGGCCGTTGGTATTGGTGTATTGGGTGGTAAGTTCTTGGAAGGCGCTGCGCGTCAGCCAGAATTGATTCCACTACTGCGCACACAGTTTTTCATCATTATGGGTCTGACCGATGCGGTGCCCATGATCGGTGTTGGTATCAGCCTTTACATCATGTTTGCGGTTGCCTAAAGTCATCTTTAACCAACCCATACGGATGGAGGTCTAGCCATGAATATGAACATGACAATTTTGGGCCAGATGATTTCTTTTGCTATCTTCGTGTACTTGTGCATGAAGTTTGTTTGGCCACCGCTTACTGCGGCTTTGGCAGAACGTCAAAAGAAGATCGCTGAAGGTTTAGATGCAGCTGATAAAGCTGCACGCGAACTAGCTGATGCTCAACAGTCTGTGGAAGCAGCTCTACAAGAAAGCAAAGCGCAAGCCGCTGTTCTTATAGAGCAAGCTAATAAACGCGCCAGCCAGATCGTTGATGAAGCTAAAGAGACAGCTCAAGCTGAGGCCGACCGTATTAAAGCGGCAGCAGCAGCAGATGTTGAACAGGAAATTAACCGTGCCAAAGAAGCGCTTCGCGCTCAAGTTGCAACCCTTGTGGTTGCTGGTGCAGAAAAAATCCTAGGCGCATCAATTGACGTAAACAACCATAAAGCGCTTGTCAATAAGTTGGCAGCCGAACTGTAAGATAAAGAGAGGTTAACAATGGCTGAATCCATTACTGTTGCCCGTCCTTACACCAAGGCCGCTTTCGAAACGGCATTGGCCCAAGGCGACTTGGGAAGCTGGTCAGAATTTTTGAACTTAGCTGCAACTGTGGTTGCAGAACCTAGTTTAGCCCACGTTTTGGATAATCCTGAACTGACGGCCACACAAAAAGCCCAGCTAGTGATTGATGTAGTTCACACCAGTCACCCATTATCTCAGCAAGCACAGAATTTTGTGAATTTGTTGGCCGAAAACAAGCGCTTGTCATTGCTGCCTGATGTTTCTGCTCTATATGAAACTTTAAAGGCTAACCAAGAGCAGTCGGTAGATGTGTCTATCGTCAGTGCTTTTGAGTTAGGCAATGAGCAACAAGACAAATTGACTCAGGCATTAAACGCTATGTTGTCACGGGAAATTAATATTACCAGTACTGCTGATGCTTCATTGATTGGTGGTGTTATCGTCTATGCGGGCGACTTAGTAATTGATGGCTCCGTTAAAGGCAAATTAAGCAAACTGGCTGAGGCCGTTAATGCCTGAGTGTGAGGAATAAAGCATGCAACAACTGAATCCTTCAGAGATCAGTGAAATCATCAAACAGCGTATTGAGCAGCTTGATGTTTCATCTGAAGCCCAAAATGAGGGCACAATTGTTAGCGTAGCTGATGGTATCGTACTGATCCACGGCTTAGCTGACGCAATGTACGGGGAAATGATTGAGTTCCCTGGTGGTATATATGGCATGGCCATGAACTTAGAGCGTGATTCTGTTGGCGCCGTAGTGTTAGGTGACTATGAAGAATTGGTCGAAGGCCAAACTGCTCGCTGTACCGGTCGTATTTTAGAAGTACCTGTAGGGCCTGAATTATTGGGCCGTGTGGTTGATGCCCTAGGCAACGCGATTGACGGCAAAGGGCCGATTAATGCCAGTTTAACCGATGCTGTTGAAAAGGTAGCGCCAGGCGTAATTGAGCGTAAGTCTGTTGATCAGCCAGTGCAGACTGGCCTTAAAGCGATTGACGCCATGGTACCTGTAGGTCGTGGACAACGTGAGTTAATCATTGGTGATCGTCAGACGGGCAAGTCTGCTATCGCTATTGATGCGATCATCAACCAGAAAGATACGGGTGTTAAGTGTGTATACGTGGCTATTGGTCAGAAGCAATCCACCATTGCTAACGTGGTACGTAAATTAGAAGAACATGGCGCCTTGGCTCACACCATCGTCGTTAATGCGGGTGCCGCTGATTCGGCTGCCTTGCAGTTCCTATCTCCCTACTCTGGTTGTACCATGGGTGAATACTTTCGTGATCGGGGTGAAGATGCACTGATCGTATTTGATGACTTAACCAAGCAAGCTTGGGCATATCGCCAGATTTCTTTGTTACTTCGTCGTCCCCCGGGTCGTGAAGCTTATCCTGGTGATGTCTTTTATTTACACTCTCGCCTATTAGAGCGTGCATCTCGAGTGAATGCTGAATACGTAGAAGACTTCACCAAAGGTGAAGTCAAAGGAAAAACGGGTTCTTTAACGGCCCTGCCTATTATTGAAACCCAAGGTGGTGACGTGTCGGCCTTTGTGCCAACTAACGTAATCTCCATTACTGACGGCCAGATTTTCTTAGAAACTGACTTGTTTAACGCCGGTATCCGGCCTGCAATTAATGCAGGCTTATCAGTTTCTCGGGTAGGTGGTGCAGCACAGACTAAGATCATCAAGAAGTTAGGTGGTGGTATACGTTTGGCTTTGGCCCAGTACCGTGAATTGGCAGCTTTCTCCCAGTTTGCTTCCGATTTGGATGACGCAACACGCGCCCAGTTGGAACATGGTCAAAGTGTGACTGAACTAATGAAGCAACACCAGTATTCACCACTGAGTGTCGCCGACATGGCAATCAGTCTATATGCAGCTAACGAAGGTTTCCTTTCAGACGTCGACCTTAATAAAGTTGGTGACTTCGAAGCGGCTCTAATGTCTTACATGAACAGCGAGCATACTGCCGTGATGAACCAGGTTAACGAATCTGGCAACTTCAACGACGACATAGCCGCCAACTTTAAGTCTGCCTTAGAGCAGTTTAAGGCAACTCAAACCTGGTAGTAGTTTTGGGCCTCTTATTTTTGAGGCCTTGCTTCTAACCAAGTTAGTTAAAAGATAGGTAAGCATATGGCAGTCGGAAAAGAAATAAAGACCCAGATTGCGAGTATTCAGGGAACGCAAAAAATCACTAGCGCCATGGAAATGGTAGCGGCGAGTAAAATGCGTAAAGCACAAGATCGCATGAATCAGAGTCGTCCTTACGCAGATAAAATGCGTGAAGTGATCGCTCACCTTGCGCGGTCTAACCCTGAATATAAACATCTGTATCTGCAGCAGCGAGAGCTTAAGCGGGTGGGTTACATTGTGGTTTCTTCCGATCGTGGTCTGTGTGGTGGCTTAAACATTAACGTGTTTAAAAAAACCGTACAGAGCATGGCTGAACATGATCAAAATGGCGTTGAGATAGACATCTGCGCCATTGGTTCTAAATCAGCAACCTTCTTTAATAACTACGGCGGTAACGTCGTTTCAAGTAAGTCTCAACTCGGTGAAAAGGCAGAAGTTGCTGAACTCATTGGTGCGGTTAAGATCATGCTTGATAGTTATGATGAAGGACGGTTGGACGCGGTGTATGTGGTATACAACAACTTTGTTAATACCATGACCCAGCAACCCAGCGTAGTACAACTTCTGCCGTTGCTGGCAGACCCGAATGATGACGGCATGAGCCACCATTGGGACTACTTATACGAACCAGATGCCCGTGAATTACTCACCGGCCTTTTGGCCCGTTATGTAGAATCTTTAGTGTATCAAGCTGTAGTAGAAAATAACGCTTGTGAGCAGGCCGCGCGGATGATCGCTATGAAAAGCGCCACCGATAACGCGGGTGATCTGATTGATGACCTTCAGATGATATACAACAAGGCCCGTCAATCTGCAATTACTCAGGAAATTTCTGAGATTGTGAGTGGCGCGGCAGCCGTTTAACCTGAGTAATAAGCATTAGTTTTCGATAGAGGATAAAATTATGAGTAGCGGACGTATCGTACAGATTATCGGCGCTGTAATCGATGTGGAATTTCCACGTGATTCTGTGCCAAAAGTATATGACGCACTAACTGTAGACACTAAGGGAACCACCTTAGAAGTTCAGCAGCAGTTAGGTGACGGCGTAGTACGCACTATCGCCATGGGCCAGACCGAAGGTCTAAGCCGTGGTTTAGATGTATCTAACACTGGAGGCGCCATTAAAGTGCCTGTTGGAACAGCCACCCTTGGACGCATTATGGATGTATTGGGTAACCCCATCGACCAGTGTGGCCCGATTGGTGAAGAGACCCGTATGCCAATTCATCGTAAGGCTCCATCTTACGCTGAGCAGTCAGCCAGTAATGAACTGCTAGAAACTGGCATCAAAGTAATCGACTTAGTTTGTCCTTTCGCCAAAGGCGGTAAGGTCGGACTATTTGGTGGTGCCGGTGTAGGCAAGACTGTAAACATGATGGAGCTTATTCGTAATATTGCCATTGAGCATAGTGGTTATTCTGTGTTTGCAGGCGTAGGTGAGCGGACTCGTGAAGGTAACGACTTCTACTATGAGATGAAAGAGTCCAACGTGTTGGACAAAGTATCTCTAGTCTACGGCCAGATGAATGAGCCTCCAGGAAACCGTCTACGTGTGGCACTAACTGGCCTAACTATGGCTGAACAGTTCCGTGACGAAGGTCGTGATGTATTGTTGTTTGTTGACAACATATATCGCTACACCCTAGCAGGAACTGAAGTGTCTGCACTACTAGGCCGGATGCCTTCTGCTGTAGGTTACCAGCCTACGCTAGCATCAGAAATGGGGGTTTTGCAGGAGCGTATTACCTCGACTAAGACCGGTTCAATCACCTCGATCCAAGCGGTATACGTACCTGCGGACGACTTAACCGATCCATCGCCAGCAACCACATTCTCTCACCTAGATGCGACTGTTGTACTGTCTCGTCAAATTGCAGAATTGGGTATCTACCCAGCCATCGATCCACTTGACTCTAGCTCACGCCAATTGGATCCATTGGTTATTGGCCAAGAGCATTATGACGTGGCTCGTGGTGTGCAGGGTATTCTTCAACGCTACAAAGAGTTGAAGGACATTATTGCCATCTTGGGTATGGACGAATTATCGGATGAAGACAAGCAAGCGGTAACGCGAGCGCGTAAGATTCAGCGCTTTTTGTCACAGCCTTTCTTCGTAGCCGAAGTCTTTACTGGAGCTTCTGGTAAATATGTATCACTTAAGGACACAATTGCTGCCTTTAAGGGTATTTTGGCTGGTGAATACGACGATCTTCCAGAGCAAGCCTTTTACATGGTTGGCGGTATTGAAGAAGTAGTCGAGAAAGCCAAGAGCATGTAATTGTATGGGCTTAGGTCTATTGGCTATCGCCAATAGGGTAAGCCCTGCTTAAGAGGATAATCATATGGCTACCAGTGTAGATTGCGACATCGTTAGTGCAGAAGAATCCATCTTTGAAGGTAAGGTAGAGTTTATCTCACTTACAGGTACGTTGGGCGAACTGGGTATTTATCCGGGCCACACCCCACTCCTGAGTGAAGTCAAACCCGGTCCTGTGCGCTTGCGCATGGAATCTGGTGAAGAGGACATATTTTACGTTTCTGGTGGTTTCTTAGAAGTTCAGCCCCACAAGGTTATCTTGATGGCGGACACCGCACTCCGCGCAGCTGATCTAAATGAAGCTGCTGCAGAAGAAGCCAGTCGTCAGGCCGAACAGGCCATGGCAGATAGAAGTTCAGAATTTGAATATTCACGCGCAGCTGGCCAATTGGCTGAAGCTGCAGCTCAACTTCGTACGTTACGTCAGATTCGTCAAAAATTGGGTAAGTAATTGCCTCTAATGACGAGTTTAAAAAAGCAGCTATGGCTGCTTTTTTTATGCCTTAAACATTATCAAAGTGCACCAGCTGTTTATGAATGGATACAAGGAGCGAGTAAGCGCGTTATAATACCGTGGTAAAGAACTCAGCCCTAAAAAATCGAAGCTGATACCCTTAAAAACTATAACACTAGGCCGTTGGGTCGATTCCATTGTGGTCATTAAGCATAATTAAGCAAACCGTGATGAACTTTAGTCTCTTTTAGCGTCTAACTTAAAGACGCCCAATTACTAACATCTAGCAAGGACTGTTAATGTCGTTAGAAGTGATCATTCTCGCCGCAGGTCAAGGCACGCGTATGCGCTCTGAAAAGCCTAAAGTGCTGCACCCATTAGCTGGTAAGCCTATGTTGGTGCACACGATTGAACAAGCTCAAAGACTTCAGCCTAGCCAAACATATATTGTCGTTGGACACCAAGCCCACCAAGTAGAAGCTGTTGTGGCTTCCTTGGGTGTCAAGTGTGTCCTGCAAGTAGAGCAATTAGGCACGGGTCATGCTGTGGCTCAAGCTATGCCGGCCGTTGATAATGACGCCATAGTCTTGGTTTTATATGGTGACGTGCCTTTAGTTCCAGCAGCGCTTATGCAAAAACTGACCGAGCAAGCAGCGCAGGGAAAGCTTGCACTGCTAACGGTCAACCTCAATGATGCGAGTGGATACGGTCGCATTGTGCGCCAAGGTCCCGATAACAGTGGCCCCATTGAGGCTATTATTGAACACAAAGACGCGACCCCTGAGCAATTGCAAATCAAAGAAATTAACACGGGAATCTTGGCAGTTAAAGCCAGTTACCTTAACGCCTGGTTACCTCGTATTGAAAGTAATAATGCACAGGGTGAAATATACCTCACTGACGTTGTTGCTATGGCTGTGGATGATGGCGTTGCCATTGGTTACTTGCAACCAGATTTTCCGCAACAGACCCAAGGCGTTAATGACCGCATGCAGTTAGCTGTCCTAGAGCGCTGGCACCAGCAGCAACAAGCCTATCAACTGTTAAGTGATGGGGTGCAATTAGCTGACCCAAGTCGGTTTGATTTAAGAGGTGAGCTCAAAGTGGGCACTGACATTTATATCGACGTCAACGTTATTATCGAAGGTCAAGTACACCTTGGCAATGGCGTTCATGTTGGCCCAAACTGCCATATTAAAGATGCTCATATTGGTGCTGGCACCCAGATCTTCGCCAATAGCGTTATTGATCAGGCCCACATTTCTGCCAACTGTAGCATTGGTCCCTTTGCACGTCTGCGCCCAGGTAGCATCTTGCATGAAAATGCCAAAGTAGGTAACTTTGTTGAAACCAAAAAAACCACTTTAGGCAGCGGCTCCAAGGCCAATCATTTCACTTACTTAGGTGATACCGAGGTCGGTACACATGTCAATATAGGTGCTGGCACCATTACCTGTAACTATGATGGAGTTAATAAATTCAAAACCCACATTGCAGATGGCGCTTTCATTGGTTCAAACAGCTCTATCGTCGCACCTGTCAGCATTGGAGCAGGGGCAACTATTGCCGCTGGATCCACCATTACTAAAGACGTCGAAAATGACAGCCTCGCCATTGCTCGGGGTAAACAACGCAACATAGCCCCTTGGGTCAAACCCGTAAAACTATAATCAAGGAAGAGTATTATGTGTGGAATAGTGGGTGCCATTGCACAGCGAAATATCAGTAGTATTTTAGTAGAAGGCCTTAAGCGTCTAGAATACCGTGGCTATGACTCGTCAGGGGTGGCGATTTTAAATGAGCAGGGCTTGCAGCGCACCCGCCGTGTCGGAAAGGTGGCGAGTCTCCATGCAGCCCTTACCGAACAACCCTTAAACGGTAGCCTAGGCATTGCTCACACCCGCTGGGCAACCCATGGTGTTCCCAATGAAACTAATGCCCATCCCCATTGGTCTCACAGCAGTTTAGCGGTGGTTCACAACGGTATTATTGATAACTTTGAACCCATCAAAGCTAATCTTATTGCTACAGGTTATGGGTTTGAGAGTGACACGGACACCGAAGTTATTGCCCATTTAATTCATCGGAATCGTCAGCAAGGCATGTCGCTCACAGCAGCTGTGCAGGATGCAGCCAGTCAGTGTGAAGGTGCTTACGCTTTAGGTGTGGTCGATGAAACCCAACCAGACTTACTTCTCGCCGCCCGCAAGGGTAGCCCATTAGTGATTGGTTTAGGCAGTGATGAAAACTACATCGCGTCAGACCAATTAGCCCTATTACAAGTGACTGATCAATTTATGTTTCTGGAAGACGGTGACATAGCAGAAATCAGCCGTAGCCAAGTCCTTGTCACTGATGCAAGAGGTGACAAGGTTGTGCGCCCCAGTTATCGTTACGAACACGGTGATGAAAGTAGTGACAAAGGTGCCTATAAGCACTTTATGCTGAAAGAGATTAACGAGCAGCCCAAAGCCGTGGCGAATCTTATTGACCAGCAAATCATTGCAGGAAAATTACAGAATATTCTGAACGACGACGCCATTGAAGCCTTATCGAAGGCTAAAAACGTGCAGATTATTGCTTGTGGTACCAGTTACTTAGCCGGAATGGTGGCTAAATATTGGATCGAAAGCCTTGCAGGCCTTGCATGCCAAATTGAAGTTGCCAGTGAATACCGCTATCGTCAGGCTGTCGTTCCAGAGGACACCCTTCTGATTACTTTATCTCAATCGGGTGAAACAGCTGATAGTTTGGCCGCTCTGCGGCACATTGATAGAACTAAATTAGCGGCGAGTTTAGCTATCTGTAATGTTGCCTCTAGTAGTCTTGTGCGTGAATCAGATATGGTATTGTTAACTCAAGCAGGACCCGAGATCAGTGTTGCATCGACCAAGGCATTCACCACTCAATTGATCACTTTGCTGCACCTTACTTTGCTGCTTACTAAGCAGCGCTCAGGCATGGACATTGAACCCATTATTAAAGCCATGCAAACTCTGCCGGGCGTGTTGCAACAATGTTTACAAATGGACGCTAAAATTGAAGCTGTGGCGCAACGCTTCGCTGATAAACATCACACCTTATTCCTGGGTCGGGGGAGCATGTACCCAATTGCTTCAGAGGGCGCCCTAAAGCTAAAGGAAATTTCTTATATCCACGCTGAAGCCTATCCAGCAGGAGAACTTAAGCACGGGCCACTCGCTCTTGTGGATGCCTACATGCCTGTGGTTGTGGTTGCACCTAAGGATGATATGCTCGACAAGCTTAAGGCCAATATGCAAGAAGTACGGGCCCGTGGAGGGGAGTTGTTTGTGTTTGCCGATGCGCACGCAAAAATGGCCGCTGATGAAGCCACTCATGTAATCGTTGTGCCTGAAGTACATGAGGTGCTGGCCCCCATTGTCTACGCCATTCCAATGCAGTTACTGTCTTATCATGTGGCTATAATCAAAGGTACCGATGTGGATCAACCGCGTAACTTAGCCAAGTCAGTCACCGTGGAGTAGTTTTGCTATACTCGCATTAATGCACGGGAATTTACTATTACACACAACTCAGTCACTATAGCTTTGCTAATTAGGCTTAAATTCCTCGCTCTAGTTGAGCAAACAATAAGCTCTGTATATGTGGTGAACTGAAGGATTTAAATTGTGCATAAAGGTAGCTCACTTGATTATTTAGTCTTGCCATCGACCCTACTGCGTAGTTTTCTGTTTTTATGCAGCCTAGTGTTGGTAGTGGTCCTTGTCACCAAGACCGTCATTAGCACCCAGCGAAACGATTTTGAACACGACGCCAATATGGCGATTTATCATATCCAAGAGCAAATCCTGACCAATGATGTTGCACTTGCTGGCTTTAGCAGCCTGTTTGCCACTTTAGACCCTAACGACCTCCAGGAAACACGGGATTTCACACAATATATGCGTGCCGCTTACCCTCACATCTATATGTTTGAAGCAATGTTTAGAGTTGATGTAAGTCAAAAACTGCAACACGAAGAGGACATGCGTGCTCTTGGCTACCCAGACTATAAGATCACTCCTTACGGGACAGAAAAGAAACCGATAAATCAACCCGATCAAGCCTTGACTGACGTACGCGCGCACTACCCTATTGTTTTTATTGACCCATTTTTTGCGTCTCTTGAAGGGCTTATGGGCTTTGATATGATGTCGGTTAGCAATATGCGTGAGACGCTATTGGCCTCCATTGCATCGGGTACACCGGTTGCTTCTAAACCCTTCAACTTGCGAGAGGGTGGGCGCGGTTATGCCCTGATTAAGGTCCAAACATTGCCTGATACCAAAGCCATAGTGGAGCAGCATTATAATCAAGACTACCGACCGCCTTTAATGTTTTCAAGGGCAGTGAAATCTTATTCAGGGGATGTCGCCACCTTACTAATTATTCAAGTAGATACTATCGTGGCTTCCGTCGCTGATATTATACCCTCGGCAAATGTACAGTTAATTTATACCCCAGAAGATGAGTTAGTGGCAGAATTTAGTACACCCAAAACTACAGTTTTGCCAACCATTAATATGGAACACTTGTCACTGCAGGCTGACCTTGATGACTTGGGGCAACCTTTTAAGGTGATGCTGACACAACCTGCTGGACTTTACACCCAACATATTGAATTGATGACACTATTAGTTTTGCTTATGTGCATTGCCTATGGGTTTTATTACCGCAGTTTACTGAGCAAATATAGATTACAACTGCAAAGAGATGCGGGTTTGTTAGAGCTAAGTCAGCAGCATACAAAACTAGAAGTGATGGTCGCAAAACGAACTGCAGAATTGCAACGACAAAGTGACGAGAATACCAACCTGGCGCAGCAATTGATTCGAGTACAGGAGGACCAAATTCATCATCTTGCCAGAGAACTGCATGATGAGTTTGGCCAAACCCTGACTGCGATTAAGATCAACGCCCACATTTTGGAGCAGGCACAAACCACAGAGCTAGTGGGGACTTACGCCCAAGACATTACCTCTCAAGCCGATGCTTTGTATGCAACCATGCGTGATATGATTCAACGCTTAAGGCCAGAGGCCTTAGATGAGTTTGGTCTGAAGGCGGCTGTTGAGCAATGCATGATTGCCTTCCACTTAGATGAACAAAACATTGATTTAGCCCTGACCATTGATGATTCAGTCAACGACCTAGAAGAAATATATAGCATTGCCAGCTACCGTATTGTGCAAGAACTGGTCAATAATGCCGTTAAACATGCTCAGCTAAGTTGGCTCAAAGTGCATTTAACTATAACTGACCAACACATGCACATAACGGTTGAAGATAATGGTGTGGGCTTTGATCCCATAGAGAAAAAACTTGGGTTTGGGTTATCTGGTGTAGACGAACGTGCGCGTTCGTTAGGTGGAGTCGTTGATATAAATACTGCAATTGGCAAGGGCGTGAGGGTGTGCGTAAGCATTCCACTCTAGGCATGCTGAGTTATTGAAATATAGGGAGTTAAGACTTTGGACTTAGGAGCTAGATTAAAAACCATTCGTAAACGTTTAGGGCTGTCACAGCGCGAATTAGGTAAGCGTGCAGGAGTCACTAACAGCACCATTTCCATGATTGAAAAAAACACTGTAAGCCCATCTTTTAGCTCATTACTTAAGGTGCTTAAGGGTTTTCCGATGGGAGTGGAAGAGTTTTTTACCACCGATCTAGTGATGAGTAATCAGGTCGTTTTTAAGGCTGATGAACAGGCTGACATGAGTGCTCAAGGAGTCGCCATAAAGCTCATTGGCCACGGTGTGGCAGAGCGAAACATCTCTTTACTTAGTGAAACTTATCCGCCTGGAGCTGATACTGGTGCCGAGATGATTAAGTACGATGGAGAAGAAGCGGGTATTGTGGTGCAAGGCGAGATTGAACTAACAGTGGATCAGCAGGTTTATCATTTGGTCACTGGAGATGGTTATTTTTTTCGTACCCATCTGCCCCACCGCTTTCGCAACTTAGGTGAGACAACGGCTAAGGTTGTGAGTGCCAACAATGGCAACCTATCCCAATAACAATACACCCCGATGTACTACAACATATCCCGCAAGCGATACCAAGTCATGGCTAACATGAGTGCGGGGGTTTTTAATAAAGAACCACCAGGGAAAGGTAGATGGCTAATTTCTTTAAATAAATCAAATCGTTCAGCTTGCCCAGCTACGGCTTCTGCTAGCAGCTTACCGGCCAAGCCCGTGGCTGCAATGCCGTGTCCTGAAAAGCCTTGTGCAAAGTATAAGTCTTGACCAACGCGGCCAAAGTGAGGGCCTCGATTCATAGTTATAGCGACATTACCACCCCATGAATAGGCCATTTTAACGTCAGCCAACTGTGGAAAAACACCCAACATACGCTGACGCATAGAGTGCATGAGGTTTGGTGGTGCTAAGGTAGAGTAGCTAACACGACCACCAAAAAGCATCCGATAGTCTGCTGATAAGCGAAAGTAATCTAATACAAAATTAACGTCAGCAATGGCCATATTATTATTGATTAGGGCTTTGGCTCGCGCTTCCCCCAAGGGCTCTGTGGCGCCAATATAAGTGCCAACTGGCATTATTTTATTGCTAATTTCAGGCACTAGTTTACCCATATAGGCGTTACCACAAAAAAGCACTTGTTGGGCTTTAATTTGCCCTTGAGCGGTCTGACAAACATTCGCTTGAGATTTTCTAGTTACCTTAGTTACGGCAGAGTCAGTATAAATAGTCACGCCTGCATCAAGGGCTGCTTGGGCTAAGCCTAAAGTGTAATTGAGGGGATGAATATGGCCTGAGTTGGCATCAAAAAGACCACCAAGATAACGCTCACTCTGCATTTTTAATTGCACGTCCTGCTGGTCCCACAGGGTTAAACTATCATAGCCATAATCTTTTTCTAGGCCGTGTTGCCACTCTTCAAGTTCGTTCATTTGGCGGGGCTTTATAGCAGCATGCAAATGGCCTTGCTGCAAATCACACCGTATGTGGTGCTGTTCTACACGCTCTCGAAGAACGTCAATGGCCTCAACCGACATGTCCCACATGCTTCTAGCCGCTACCTTACCCGCAGACTTTTCGATCACAGACATGTCACAGCCATAACCAAAAATCATCTGTCCACCACTGCGTCCAGAAGCACCCCACCCCACCAAATTAGCTTCAAGCACCGTGACCTTATAGCCCCTTTCTGCAAGATTTAAAGCCGCACTAAGGCCAGTAATGCCTGCGCCTACAATGCAGATATCCGCACTGTGATGGCCCTGTAAAGTGGGGCATTGCAACTCTTGGTTAGCGCTGGCGGCATAATAAGAGTGGGTATGGGTTTGGCTCATAAAAATCCTACGGGTTAGAGTGTTCGTTGGTACCAGTCTATTTCTAAACTGCTGACGTGGCGGTTAAACTCGGCGTATTCATGTTGCTGCACTTGGCTGTAAACGTGGATGAATTTAGCGCCAAAAGCGTTTGCAGAAAACTCACTATCATTCAACATAGCATAGGCATCCACCCAATTTAGTGGCAAGCTAGAAGTCACTTTTTGAGCTCCATTACCCATCGTTTGGGGGCCTGCAGATAAATTGTGGTTGATACCGTGAAGGGCGCCTGCAAGTAATGCAGACATGGCCAAATAAGGGTTGGCATCAGCGCCTGCCACACGGTGTTCAATGCGGGTAGCTGCACTTGGGCCATTGGGGACACGCAAGGCAACCGTGCGGTTATCCACTCCCCATGTTGGCGCCATGGCGACAAAGAAGTCAGGTTGAAAGCGACGATATGAATTCACTTTGGGGCACAGCAGAGCCATAGTTTCAGCCATGGTGGCTTGTAAGCCAGCTAAAGCTTTGCTGAGCATCGGATTGGGCTGATGTTGCTGACTGCAAGCGAATACATTGGTGCTAGAAGCATCGAGTAAACTCATGTGAATGTGCAGACCACTACCTGCTTGATCAGCGTAAGGCTTGGCCATAAAGGTAGCGCCAAAACCATGCTTGCGACTCAGACTTTTAATAATCCGTTTCAGTAAAATAGCTTGGTCGCAAGCCAGCAGGGGATCTGCAACATGCTGTAAATTGATTTCAAACTGTCCAGGGGCATACTCAGCCACGGCTGTAGATGTGGGTATGTTTTGCGCTTGGGCAGCCAGCATGATGTCATCCAAAAGAGCACTATAGTCATCGATATTGTCAATCGCATAAACTTGCGTGTCTACTTCGCGAAGGCCTGTTATCGGCGCAATTGGTGGCTGCAATAGGCCTGAGTCAAGGCGTTTCAAATCGGTGAGGTAGAACTCTAATTCAACCGCTACCACGGGAGTTAAGTTTTGGGCTTGATACTGATCACAAATTTGATTCAATACCTGGCGTGGGTTAGCAAAGTAAGCCTCACCAGGGGCCTGTTCCATGGTAATTAAACACTGTGCTATGGGCTTATCCTGCCATGGCACCATGGTTAAGGTATGAGCAATGACTCTGCAGGGCTGGTCACAATCTCCTGTGTCAAAGCCAATACCCGTACTTTCAACCGTATTACCATTAATATCCAATGCAAATACTGACCCGGGTAAATAAATACCTTGTTCATACACTTTGATTAACTCGTTTGCCGGCACCCGCTTGCCTCGCAAAATGCCATGTTGGTCTGGCAATAAGATATCCACACTCACAAGGTCTGGGTGAGCGCTCAAAAAAGCTTCAGCCTCACTAGGGGAGGCAATGGTATGGGGCATGAGCTAAAAATCTCTTTCATGGGTCTTTCTAAGATGGTATCAGAATAGAGGTGATAGACAAGCATTCACAGCTTAATGTTTGGAATAATGTAATTATTTTTTTATAAAAAAGTTGGAATATGAATTAAATTCAATCTTTATTCTTTAATAATTTTATATAAAACATAATATTGGATGTCTTTATCAAGTATATACCGAGCAGAACACAGGTGTTCAAAATAATATACACAGCTATTGAAGGTTAAAACCGCTTTATGCTATGGTCAAACGTCTAACAACAGGTGCCTACGAGGCCATTTAAATCTATGCCAAAACCCCTCATCGGCCTCGTTTGCGAAGTGAACCAAGACGGCCTGCACCCATACCATCGTGTGAGCGAGAAATATGCTCGTGCAGTGGTTGATGCAATGGGAGCCATACCAGTTCTCATCCCCGCCTTAATCAACAAAAACAATCAGTTAGACATTGATATAGAGGACTTGTTAAGTCATCTTCATGGTGTGTTATTGCCTGGTGGCTACAGTAATATAGAACCACATCACTACGGGGCAGCGAGCCGAGCAGGGACTCAGCACGATAAGGCCAGAGATAACCTTGCATTAGCTTTAATTCCGGCGGCTATAAAACGAGGTGTGCCTCTGCTCGCCATTTGCCGAGGCTTTCAAGAAATGAATGTTGCATATGGTGGTAGTTTACATCAGCATGTACAAGAGTTGACCCACTTTAATGACCATCGAGAAAACAAGGCTGATCCCATGGACATTCAATATGGCCATAGTCATCACATTAAGTTAACTGACCATGGATTGCTCCATACTCTCTATGGTCAGCCAGAAGTGCGGGTCAACTCATTACATGGGCAAGGTATCAATCAATTGGCGCCTGGCTTGAGGGTTGAGGCGATAGCCGAAGATGGTTTGGTGGAAGCCGTTACTGATCCCAACGGCCAAGCCTTTAATCTGGCAGTGCAATGGCATCCCGAGTATCAAGTGACTCAGGATGCCTTTTACCAATCTATTTTTACTGCCTTTGCAAGGGCCTGTAATGGGCACCAGCAAAGCCAAGGCGGTCGGTGATTTATGACTAATTTTAATGGCTTACAAAAATGGTTGCAAGAACATAAAATAACAGAAGTTGAATGTATTGTGAGCGACCTTACCGGTATGGCGCGGGGGAAAATTATGCCTGCGGCCAAGTTCTGTGATGGCGAAGGCATTCGATTACCAGAAGGCGTTTTAGTCGCCACGGTGACAGGCGACTATCTAGATGACTATAGTATGATCGACCCTGCAGAAATTGATGTTTATTTAAAGCCAGATCCTAATGCTGCGCATCTATTGCCATGGGCTACTGAGCCTACGGCGCAGATTATTCATGATTGTTATGATCGCCATGGTGAGTTAGTCGATTTGGCGCCACGCACTATATTGCGCAAGGTGCTGAAGTTATATGCAGATATGGGGCTAACACCTATTGTTGCACCTGAAGCTGAGTTTTACCTGACCCAAAGAAGCCATAATCCAGACTCTCCCTTGCAAGCCCCTAAAGGTAGAACAGGCCGTGCTGAGACGGGACGTCAGTCTTACAGCATTGATGCTGTGAACGAATTTGATCCTCTTTTTGAGGATGTCTATGACTACTGCGAAGCGCAAAATCTTGATGTTGAAACCCTAATTCACGAAGAGGGCTTAGGGCAAATGGAAATCAACTTTCATCATGGAGAGGCCTTATCCCTAGCAGACCAAGTATTCTTGTTTAAGCGTACCTTGCGAGAGGCTGCCTTTAAACATGATCTATCAGCTACCTTTATGGCCAAACCATTGCAGAATCAGCCTGGCAGTTCCATGCACATTCATCAAAGTTTACTCGATGCACAGGGTAATAATATTTTTGTAGGGGCGGATGGTGGTATCAGTGAAGCTTTAAAGCACTACATTGGCGGTCTACAAAAATACACCAAAGCGGTCACTGCATTATTTGCTCCCAACGTTAACTCTTACCGACGCTTTTTGAAAGATGAGTCAGCACCAGTCAATATGCACTGGGGCTTTGATAATCGCACGGTTGGTTTGCGTGTGCCAGAAACTTCAGGCCCTAATATTCGGGTTGAGAATCGAGTTGGGGGCGCTGACGCCAATCCGTATTTAGCCATGGCGGCAACCCTAGCTTGTGGTTATTTAGGTATGCAGGAACAGCTGGAACCAAGCGCCCCAGTTGAAGGCAGTGCCTATGATAAAGGCACCAGAGAATTACCCCGCAGTCTTACGGAGGCCCTCATCCAGTTGGATCGATGTGAGCCCCTGCGAGAAATTTTCGGCGACCGATTTGTGAAAGCTTATGTGGCCGTGAAAGAAAAAGAGAATGATAATTTTATGCAAGTCATCAGTTCTTGGGAACGTGAATACTTGCTCTTAAGTGTGTAATAGGGAATTAACAAGATGAACGCAAAACAACACGACACTAAAGCTTTACAAGACCTTGATAAACAGCATTATATGCATCCGTTCACTGATTCAAAGGCCATGCACAAAAAAGGCACCCGCATTATTACGGGCGCAGATGGCTGTTATATATATGATTCTGAAGGTGGAAAAGTCCTCGATGGTATGGCAGGACTTTGGTGTGTAGCCATTGGTTATGGGCGCCATGAGCTTGCTGATGTAGCGGCTCAACAGATGCGCGAACTGCCTTACTATAATAGTTTTTTTGGTACTGCGCACCCACCTGTCATTAAGCTAGCGGCGCAACTCAAAAAATTAGCCCCTGCCCATATTAGCCATGTATTTTTCACGGGTTCTGGCTCTGAGTCTAACGACACTAACGTGCGTTTGGTGCGCCACTACTGGCAGGCCAAAGGCCAGCCAAAGAAGCGCACTATTATCTCCCGTTATAATGCATACCATGGCAGCACTATGGCGGCTATGAGCTTGGGAGGCATGAAAGGTATGCACGACCAAGGTGGTATCATCGATGGCATAGAGCACATTATGCAGCCCCACTGGTACCATGAAACCTTGGCGGGTGAAAGTGAAGAAGACTTTGGTTTGCGTGCCGCACAGGCCCTAGAAACGAAGATTTTAGAGGTTGGTGCAGATCACGTGGGCGCCTTTATTGGTGAGCCAGTACAAGGTGCGGGCGCTGTTATTGTGCCACCCACGTCTTACTGGCCAGAAATTCAGCGCATCTGCAAAAAATACGATATTTTACTGATTGCTGATGAAGTTATTACGGGGTTTGGTCGCACAGGTAATTGGTTTGCATCGGAAACTCTGGGTATTGAGGCGGACCTTATGACTATTGCTAAGGGCTTATCTTCAGGTTATATGCCCATTGGTGGTGTATTAATAAGTGATCGAGTGGCTGAGGTTGTCATTGAAGGGGGTGAGTTTGCCCATGGCTATACCTATTCTGGCCACCCTGTAGCAGCTGCTGTGGCTTCTGCAAATTTGACTATCATTGAAGATGAAGGCCTAGTCGAAAAAGTTAGAGACGAAACAGGGCCCTACCTTCAACAAAGGCTGCTTGAATTATTAGACCATCCATTGGTGGGCCAAGTGCGGGGTATCGGTTTAATGGGAGCGTTAGAATTAGTGCAAGATAAAGCCAGCCATACTAACTACCCCAAAGAGGTTGGTATTGGCAGTATTTGCCGTGATTATGCCTTAGCAAACAGCTTGGTGATGCGAGCAGTGGGAGACAGCATGATCATGTGTCCACCATTGATTATTAGTAAGTTAGAGATTGATGAATTAATGGAGAAGACGAAAAAGTCTCTGGATCAGACTCTAGCCCATGTAGAGGGTTAGCCTTGACCCTGGGCCTGCCTATGAGGTAACTGATGGACAACCTATGGGTGATTTAGTGACTGCCATTAGTGTTTCTGTACACTGGCTCTAACCTCTGAGGTTGAGGGTAATTTTTTAGGCGATAAAAGGTGCTTTTGCGGGCTTAAGTAGCAAGTGGTAATATGCTATTCATAAAAATAAAAAATTTATGGGGACAAGAGGCATATGAACTTAAAGCAAAAGCTAATCCTATTGATCCTTACGGCGGGTATATTCCCCGCCTTAGTCATTGGCTTAATTAGCCTACAGAATAGCCGCGCTGCCTTAGAGCAACAAATATTTGACCAGTTGGAAGCCCAACGGACCATTAAAGCTAATCAAATTACCCAACATTTTGCTAGTGCGGAGCATGACATTCAAACTCTGGCAGATAACCTTGCACTGATGATTGAGAAACAAGGCTTAGAAACAGCAATTAGTCAGGTTGATCAAAATGGCCAAAGCTTATTTAGCCGTTACATAGAACGCAACGACTACTATGACCTCTTTCTACTTGATACTGAGGGCTACTGTTTTTACAGTGTCACTGAAGAAGCTGATTATCAAACCAACCTCATTTCTGGTAAGTTTAAAGATTCTGGACTTGGTGAAGTGGTGCAGAAGGCTTTATTTGATAGCCAATATCACATGTCAGATCTGGCCCCCTATGCCCCCAGTAATGGCGATCCTGCAGCCTTCATCGCAGCACCTGTTATGGTGCAAAATGAATTAGTGATGATCTTGGCTATGCAACTCTCCTTAGACGGCATTGATGCCATTATGTCTGAGCGCACAGGCCTTGGTAATACTGGGGAAACTTATTTAGTTGGTGCTGATTTACTAATGCGTTCCAATTCTTTTTTAGATCCAATCAATCACAGCGTAGAGGGCTCTTTTGCTAATCCAGAGCTAGGCAAAGTTGATACAGAGGCCGTCAAGCAGGCGGGGCTGGGCAATTTAGGTAGTCAGATAGTAATTGACTATAATGGTAATCCAGTACTTTCTGCTTATGCACCATTAAGGTTAAATGATGACGTATTGTGGACCATTCTTGCTGAAATTGATGAAGCAGAAGCCTTTGCCCCTATTGCTGCGTTGCAGAACATCATGTTGATTGTTGCAGGTATAGGAGTGGTGCTGATTATTTCTTTAGCCTTTGTGTTTGGAATAATCATCTCTAAGCCAATGCTTAATTTGGCCCATGTTATGAGCAAAATCGAACACACGGGTGACCTTTCGCTGCGCTTTAAAGATCCCAGCAAAGATGAAACAGGTCAAGCGGGGCATGCCCTTAATGCCCTTCTTATGAGGCAACAAAACGCTATTACAGAAGTTAATATGGTGATGGGCGCAATTGCTGCTGGCGATTTTAGTCGTCGAGTAGACATGGATTTAGTCGGTGACTTTAATAGTTTAAAGCATGCCACCAATAATTCTGCAGACAGTGTTGCGAATACCATGCACTCTTTGGGTCAGGTCATGAGCAGCTTGTCTGCAGGTGACTTTAGTGCTCGGATGACAGGCAACATAGAGGCCAGCTTTCGCAAACAAGTCGACGATGCCATGACCAGCATGGAAGTGGCGTTAGGTGAAATAGGACAGGTTATGCAGGCTTTAGCTCAAGGGCGTTTTAATCGGCGCATAGAGGTGCAGTTAGACGGCGACCTAAACCTACTGAAACAGAACATCAACAACTCTATGGACGCCTTAGAGCAAGCGTTAGAAGAAGTGACTCAGGTTGCCTCGGCTATTAGTAAGGGTGACTTAAATCAAACTATGAGTAATCACTATGAAGGCGATCTTAATAATATTGCCATTGCCCTCAATGGCACAAGTGTCAGTGTGGCAGGTATTGTTGGTGAAGTAAGGTTGATGGCACAAAATGTGGGACAAGGTGCAGATGAAATTGCCAAAGGTGGACAAGACCTCACTAATCGCACGGCCGCCCAAGCCTCCTCGCTTGAGGAAACTGCGGCAAGTATGGAGCAAATGGCAGGCTCTGTTCGACTGAATGCAAACAATGCAGACAAGGCCAATGACTTGATGAAGGACTCCATGGAACAAGCTGAAACGAGTGGCATGGTAGTCAGCCAAGCTGTTGAAGCTATGGGTAAAATTGCTCATGCGAGTCAAAAAATAGCGGATATTATAAGTTTGATTGATGGCATTGCCTTTCAAACCAATTTATTAGCACTCAATGCATCAGTTGAGGCCGCGAGAGCAGGTGAACATGGCCGAGGGTTTGCTGTGGTTGCAGGCGAGGTAAGGTCCTTAGCACAGCGAGCTGCTGGAGCAGCAAAGGACATCACGGATCTGATTCATGACAGCAGTGACCGCGTGGAGCAAGGCAGTTTGCTGGTCAATCAAATGGGCACCTCCTTGGATAAAATCCGTAGCTCGCTTAGTTATGTTTCCACTACCGTGAGTGAAATAGCGGCAGCGAGTAATGAACAGGCATCAGGTATCGAGCAGGTGAATCATGCGGTGTCTCAATTGGATTCACTCAACCAACAAAACTCTGCATTAGTCGAGGAATCTGCAGCTGCAGCTGATGCATTAACTGAACAGGCTGCAGAACTTAACAACTTAATGCAGTTCTTTAGTATGGATGCTTCAGCGCCAAGCACAGGAGAAGCCAAGTCAATGCCAGAGCATTTAGAGATAAAAACACTAGTATCAGACCTTAATGGTCCATAGAACGCGAGTAGCCTAGCGCATGATCATTTAAATAAAACTAGGGCCGCTCATGTAAACTAAGCGTATTTGATCTTGTCTAAGCTATTCGGTTCAGAGGCGTGCCTCAAATTTAGGTAGTATTGACCGCACTAAGACTACATACTATTTAACTATCGCTCTCCAAATCGCCATACCCACCAACTTCACTCCTACTGTGAAGCATTTGGCTAGTGCAGTCATTCGAATTAAACGCCGTTATAAGTAGTTGTGATTAACAGCTACGAGAAAGTATTGAACATGACATTAAAGCCAAAGTTTTTATCGGTTAAAGCCGTCCCAACACTGTTTTGGAGTTCGCCTAAAGCGCTAACCATAACGCCACCGTTATTGTCTGTTGTGTTTTTAGTGGCAGGACTCATACTGTTTGGACTAGGCGAAGCTTTACTGGTTGCCGCAGGCGTTGGCGTGAGTCCTTGGACTGTTTTAGCTCAAGGTATTATGCAGGTGACAGGTTGGAGTATTGGCTTTGCAACTTTTGTGACTAGCGTTGTGGTTCTGCTCTTATGGGTACCTTTAAAGCAAACACCGGGTATGGGCACTATTCTAAATGCCATTATAATTTCCTTAGTGTTGGAATTCTTACTGCCCTTTCTGCCTACTTTTGATCACCTTGGGCTGCAGCTTGCAGAAGCCACTCTTGGTGTTTTGGTGACGGGCTTTGGTGGTGGCTTATATTTAATTTCAAATTTGGGCCCAGGTCCAAGAGATGGCCTAATGACTGGGCTTCAAAGAGTCACAGACTTACCCATTGCTTGGGTTCGGAGTGGCATTGAGCTATCAGTTATTGCTGCTGGGTGGGCCCTAGGCGGAACTGTTGGTTTTGGAACTGTGTTATTTGCCTTAGGCATTGGTCCCTCGGTAGC